>Ga0100402_1001784_pt1 | contig 24611 bp, 19 predicted proteins | sample CryGeyme20150102_FD_80419 | JGI IMG/M metagenome (GOLD analysis project Ga0100402, IMG submission 80419) | Groundwater microbial communities from Crystal Geyser aquifers in Utah, USA - Crystal Geyser metaG 2015-0102 | ecosystem: Environmental > Aquatic > Deep subsurface > Groundwater | place...
CCTGCTCACAAAACTGATATGATTACATTCAGCAACGACGGAAAAGAGTTCTTGATATAGACAGATCAGTTTTCAGACATGAAAATTGTCAACTTGACAGATTACTCAGTCAGTCTATCCTTAAACATTGGCCAAAAAGTCATCTCGACATCTTTTCTTGACTCCACCAATCGATACATCTACATTGAAACGAACTCAGGAAGCCATTTATACGATAGAGATACGAACACTCTCAGCAATTTTAATGGAACCTTAGGAGCAACTTCAACTATCACTAGTCCGGACATAAGTTAGTTGTATTCTGTGGGTAGTAGCTCGATATAAGTGTATGGGATTGTAGCGACTGAGGGGAGCACGACTGCTATGAATTATTTGAGTCATGAAATTGTAGTCAGCTCTACAAATTCTTCAGATAATACAACAAATACTAAGACGAATAGTACAACTAATACTACGTCGAATAATACTATGGATATTAATACTACTACGAATACAACAAATACTACTATGAGTAATACCACAGATAATACCACCAATAATACCACTAATGAAACCAACACGACAATTAGCAATACTACAAATGCCACGAATGACAACAATAACACTAATGCTACGGGTGATACAACCAACGGCACTAACACTACAACCACAACGAATACCAACACAAGCACCAACAGCACCAATACAACCGACAGCATCAACAGCACTAACACAACATCCACAACAAATACAACTTCCAATAATACTATTTAAACCAACACAAGCACCAACACTTCATCAGTAGAAATATCACCTTTCATCATTAAAATCAATTACACTTAGTCTCAGAATTAAACTCTTCAGACCATGGAAAAAATGATCATGCCCATGAATAGTGCAGTTCAGGACACATTTTCAGTCATATTTTCCACCCCTCTGGCAGGAGTCTTCATGAGTCTTTTCAGCTATTTCACTCTTAGCAGCATCTATGTTCTCCTCAATATGACTATCCCTGACACAGTCTATAACTATCTTTAAAAATTATATTATAGTGGTACTGCTGATTTGCTGACTCAGGTGGGTGTTGGAAATTTGGTTGGATCAATTTCTGATGAAAAGGTTGACGATGAAAAACCGATTAATTTTGGCATCAGTTCTGATTTGATATCTACTAACTGGAAAAATATTATTCTGGTTATCGGCAATGTTATAATGGTATAAATATTCATAGTAGTTACTGGATCCTTAAAGATTTGTCAAAAAAGTAGTGAATATTTAGTAAAATACAGGAAGGAGATATATATGGGTCTTATTTTGTCTAAAACTCCAGAAATGTTTCTGCCTTATCGATATGTGTTCAAAAGCGGTTAGTATAATTTTTCATCAAAAATGACTTCGGCTGCACAGATCATTATTTATGGTCTTTTGCCTTTCTTGCTGATTGTCTCTCTAATTAACTAGCTGAAGTCAGCCAAGAAGAAAGGTGGTCCTTGGATCAGATTAGCTCTTATGAATTGGTGGCCTTCATACTAAATCTGGAATTTCTCGTTTTTGGTACTTTTCAGGACACCTCTTTACTTTATGATATTCATTGGAATAAGTCACTGCGTCAATTTTTATCTCTCATTTTTCCAATAGACATGGAAAGTGTCAGCAGTAATCAAGGCCAGCTACTTTCTCATGCTTCATAGTTGTTTCGTCATCTTCATGGTCTGTTCGAGAAATGATATTTTGGCAGTAACTAGTCTGGCTTATCTGGGAGTTCTATTGGCTGGAGCCATGCATCATTTTTTGTAGTCTTTGATTCAGGCACTAGTTTTTGTTGTTAAGGCTATCTGGAAACGGTTTAATTGTCTCAAAGTACAACCAATACAGGAGTAAGTAGTTGATAAAACAATTGGAAAGATGCCCACCATTAGAGATCTTAATCAACATAATAAAACGATAATTTTCAAGACAGAGCCTGACCCTTCAAGAAAAGTTCATTTTTCTGAGCCGAGCAAGGTGAATAATTGTTGGGAGCAGAATTTGAGTGGACACATAGCTCCAGCAAAAGGCAAAGAGCCAAGAAGCATCAATACCAGAGTCACAGCCAAGCTGCCAGCAACGAAGAAAGTGAAGGTGGTGAAAGGAGGGGCACAGAATGGTCAGCTGAAAGTTGATTATTCCAAGAAGACGGTTAATAGATCAAGAACACTCAAATAAGGGACAGATTAAAATAATAAGTACAAATAATGAATGATTTATCAACAATTATATTTGAAATTCTTGATAATTAATATTAAGAATTGAAAAAAGTCAAAGAAAAAATGCTTAAACAACTAGTGTTTATATTCAGTTTCTTAGTCTTTGAAGCTAAGTGTTATTTCTGTGTCCCTACACCAGTTTCAAATCCTGCAACTTCATATATCACTGTATCACCATGTGGCAGTGATTATGAAATTCCTCTATATCAGGATATGGCAGCTAAAATGCTTTCAAACACTATCACCGTGGATTGGTCTCTTCTCAGAAATATTCCTGCTACTGATTATAATAATCTTATTAATAAGCCAATAATAGTGAATGGAACCAATGGAATCAATGGAATCAATGGAGTCAATGGTATAGATGGCATAAATGGAGTCAATGGTGCCAATGGTGCCAATGGTGCCAATGGTGTAGATGGCATAAATGGAGTCAATGGGACAGATGGATTAAATGGCACAGATGGGGTAGATGGATATCCAGGATTGAATTGTGAAGTAAATACAGTTCTTCTTTGGATCACAGTAGGAGCATCGATCATTTGTACTGTATGCTTAGTGGCCTTTGTGGTCATGTTTCGCATAATCAAGAAATAGCTTTCCCAAATCAAGGCGGAGACAAACCAGCTAAAATCATAAAAGAACAGCTAGTTATCGATTGAAAACAATGACCCATTGCTAACAGAATAAAAAATGAAATTTCAACAGGACAACCATAAACCGAGAAAGAAAAAACATCGAAAAGCAATAGTAGCTTTATAAGCCTTAAATTAGATTGCTTTTGATATAGAATGATTACAAAGTGATATTTATATCTGCCAATTTTAAAGGTATAAAATCGATAATCACATAGCATCGACAGACTCGTTGTCTCTTTCGCTGTAAATATTGCTCTTCAGCATCATGCTCGAAGCATGAGTGAGGTTGGCACTCAAATTGTTTCTTTGTTGAACACTGTGAACAAATTTCAAGAGCTTCTCGTATGAAAGAGTCACGGGTGATTTCTTCAGATAGGTGTTTTGAGCAGCGTGGGTGTTAAGGAGATTCTTCAATCTGAACTCAAGCTCATCGAATCGAACACGATAATAGTTGCACTACTCTTCTAATTTGCGAATCTTGAGGGAAGTCTCCTCATTTTGCTTCTAGAAGGTTTCCAACTTTTTCTTCGTCATGTCATTAAGTTCTTCCCTGACAGGGCTAGACTTCCAGCTCTCAGAGATATCCATCTCATCATGATACTCTTCTTGCATGTGTTTACAAAAAGTAGTGCTGAGAGTGTTCTTGCAATCCTCATAAAGATCGACGATTGGATTGAGGGTCAAGACTAAATGTTTTTGGGTCATGCTGGATTGAAGAACGTTGGGCAACTTTGAGTATATAATTTTATTTAGCATGGCAGATGTGGTTGTTTTTTATCGGAAGGAAAAAGAGGTATGACTGGATGTACCAATTTAAAGTGAAAAATCTCCAATAGATATTCTGAAATATCTGACTTTCGGTTTTGGCTGGACTTTTCTGCTTCCTGCTAATGATTTTTCTTTGGATTTATCACTCTTATAGCCAAGTGCTATAACTTTATCAAGAACTTCAAGAATGGATTATTTTGAGTCACCATTCATTGCAAAATTTTTCTCTTCCTCTTGAGACCTCTTCAAATAGATAGCTTCCACTTCTTCAGTCTAATCCATCAAATCTATCAGAAAATCTTTCAGGTAAACGACCAACTTGGACATCATATATTTTTTGCTAGATTCTAGGTAAATCAATATGTGTACTTTTTACACCATAGAAAATGACGGTGTGTTGGCCTTCACCACCCATGTCTCTAATTCGATTGACCAAAGGTTCAAGAATGGCTTATTGGTCGTAGGAGGTGTTATCGAATTTGTGGCGATAGCTTCCCATGGATTTTTAGAAACAGCCCGTTCTGCTTGATTTGTAGATCTTGATCAACTGTTTGTCTGGATAGAGCTATAGGAAAGGACTGATGTAGTGTGGTTTGGTTAGCACTAGACAAGAGTAACTTGGTCTCAGAGAAAAGTCTTCATCTTCTAACTCACCCTTAATGAGGACTGGAGATGGTGAACCTGTGTTATTGATGGTCACATTAAAAGTTCTACTCTGAAGCTGGACATTCTAATCCGTCAATACTTGAATCTTGTGCTTAAGGTCTTTTACATGTTTCTACTGCTTAATGGCTCCATCTTCTAATTTCTTGATTTTTTACTCATAATGTTATCTTTCTTTTTTGAGCTGATTTTTCAATTCATCAATATCCTGACTACTCTTATCTGCTTTCAAATCTCTCAGCTCTTTGCTTTTGATAGCTACCTGTTCAGTCGATTTTGTATTTTCGTTCATTTGCTTAAGCAATTTGCTATTTTCCTCCTCAAGTTCAGCTATCTTTTTGCTGGTCATATCAAGCTCCCCACTTAGTTCTTTAGCTCTTGACTCCAGGCTATCCTTTTGTTTGAGTTATTCGGTCAGTTGCACGATGACTGAGCTCTTTTCAACAATTTTATCGGACAACTAACTTTTAGCTGCTTCGAGAGTGGTTATCTTTTCTTATAGTTTTTTGAGGGTCTACTTGGATTCTTTGTCCTTATCGGCCTATTCATCAATTTTTGTCAGTTGATTCTACCTATTATCATTGGTACCTTCAGTTCTGAGTTGTCATTTTGGAGCATGGTAAGTTCTTGTTTGACTTGTTTGAAGTTTTTCTCCTTGACGATGAGTTCTTGCTTCAGACTGCGGATCTCTTCCTCTTTTTTACTGGACTCCTATTCAAGAAATTATTCCAGCTCCTTCGCGCTAGCCTTATATCTACCTATCACCACCCATACGTCTCGAAATCACTTTCAGTTTTCTCCAACTTAGCTCTCAATTCTTCGACTTAATGTTCCAATTCCTCACTCATCCTCTCGTGTTGTTATATGAAATGAATATATATAACTTAGATCAAGCATGATAGTTAGGTATCGAACATAAGCATATAATTTTATTTAGTGATGCTGCCTGTCTTGAAAAAAGGGAAGGAGAGGGAGTTTAGTGCAACGGAGACTAAAGTGTATGATATGCCGAGGGAGATGTCGCAACATTAGTCCAAAAGGTAGTCCAATGTATACTAAAATGGTCGCGCAAATAAACCTAAGTACAGATAAATCTAAAATAGAGTTGGAGGCGGCTTTAGAATATCGAATGCTCAATAAGAGCCAACAAAAGGCGGCGAATCAGTGAAGATTTTTGATAGCCACAACAATTACAACAGTCGTAATGCAGCCCTCCTAAAGAAAAGTTCAGCAGACGTCAATCACTAAATCAGAGCTATCGAGAAGAAGATTAGACAATGTCAACGTAAGATCGAATAAGACAAGAGACGAAAGCAATTAGAAGGTAGGATATAAACTATTTAGAATAAAGAAGGGATGATGATCGGTATGCTCACGATTTTGAAAAAATCATAAGAAAAGAGCTGGAAATGCAGGGGTATAGATAGGAACCGAAAGGATTTGATTATTTAACTAATCCTGGAGGTCCACCACCTGAAGAAGTGGTCGAAGAAGGTCCTCCAGCTCCTGAGCCTCAATCGTAATATAACATATCTGCTAACGTCGAAAAACTCTAAAGATTTTACTAAAACAGCCTCAAGAAAAAATTCGAACGTCGCTAGATGTTCCCTCACAAGCAATGCCGTCGCAAAACTCCTAAATTATACATAACTCAGCCAACAAACGCCTTGAACAAATTTGGCAAACCTACAAACTAGCAAGAGCATCGCTTCAGAGTGATGACCAAAGAAACCACTCCTCAAGAGATCTATCCTGTGATACCTAACTTCGCAGTTGTGAAGGATAACCTTTCTAAAAATATATTAGCATACTTGGGCGATTACAAACCGTTTATCTAGAAGACCAAATAGAAAGTGGGACGTGAGTCCAGGGAATAGGAGGAAGAGCAGCAGAACATATTGGTAGACAATTCTAACAAGAGTCTAACCATTAGCAACTGACTTAATGATTGTGTTACCTTACAACCTTTATTGTCCTACAAGCATCATTTAAATATTAACAACTTCATGAGTCAATTCCCTCGAAACAGTCATCTATCTCACATCATTTGAAGGACCACAATTGTACAGTCACTTTAGCGATCTCTTAAATAAAATCATCAACTCATTAATAACAATACCTTATGTATAACACCCCACCTCGTACTTTCTAACTAGCCGAAAAACAGCAAGGCCGCTTTCAGGCACCACTCATTACTCAAGAACCTGTCGAAATCATCATGCCAAACTACCTCCGTTCATGCACGGATGTTGTATGTTTGGGAATGCTCGTTCTCATCATTGGAGGTTTCATCGGCTTGCTCATTTATGGATTAGTAGCAGGCAGTCCATTATCTGTTATCAGCATCCACAATGGTGATGGAGTTCGATGCGACCAAAATGCTAATTTTCCATGTAAATCTAGAGTTATGCAGTTGGCTACTTCCCCAACGGAAACAATGGCAACACCAATGGAGCAGTTTGTGTAGCCTCATGTCCCACCACAGCTAATGTGGCCACTAATTGTCTTGCCGATTTGGTCAACTGTATCGGTGGCACCTTCACTCCGACCTATACATCCTTCTCCCTGGACCACTACTGCATCCCTAACACGATAGGCAGTGACATTAATCTTGAGGTTATTTTCAACTTCAATTCCTATGAGAAGTGGGCCTACGATCTGAGAGAGGGATGGGTCGTGCTGTTGGTTGCTGTCTTGGCTGCCATTGTATTATCGCTCATGTTCTTCGTCTTTGTGAGATTGTGCACAGGACCTATCATATGGTTGTCTATCATCGTGGCAGTGCTGGGCATGCTAACAGTTGGTATCTTCTTCCTCCTGCAGGCTAAAGGAATTGTGGTGTCAGATTTTATCTCTCAAAATTTGGATAGTTTTAGTTATGATACTCTCATCATTGCTGGTAGCTGTCTTATCGTAGGATCAGTTCTGTTGGCTCTGTTGGCCATTTGCCTTAGAAGCAGGATTGCGATGGGAGCTAAAGCAGTTGAACTTGGTTCGATGTTTTTGCTGTCAAATTGCTATCTGGTCATTTTGCCTATCACTCAAGGTATCCTCATTGTATTTTCATTGGCAGGTCTAATCGCTGGAGCTATCGGTTTATACTCACTAGGTGACCCCTCATACCCCAACAATGCAGCTTTCCCTGATATTGCTGTATCAGGTGGTGGGATTGCAGCAATCGTAGTCTTTCTGGTGGTCGGCCTATGGCTGATCTTCTTCTTTCATGGTTGCAATCATTACATGCTATGTTCATCAGTCTCAGTCTGGTATTTCAACAACGTCAACGGAGAAGGAGGATCACCATGCAGCGATTCAATTTGGAGATTATGCAGATATCACACAGGAACAGTTGTTTTTGCTTCTTTGTTCAACGGTTTCTTCTTCGTCATCAAGCTACTGGCCAATTTGTTCTCCTTCGACACCAAATAAGATGACGGCTGTTTGGTATCTTGCTGTCTCAAGTGTCTAAATCTGCTTTTCTGTGTCTTCAGAATGTAAATTATGAAAATATTGTAGATTTTTGAGATATCTCAATGACGGGACCTATGTTCAAGTGGCAATCAACGGTCAAGGATACTGCTCCAGTGCATTCAAAGCATTTGAGATAATTGCTGACAACGCCTTGAAGATTAGTGTCACTGATGGCATCAGCATCTTTTTCACCATTATGGGAGTCATCGCAATCAGTGTTGGTGTGGCCATCTCCGCCTACTTCGCAGTGCTCAAGTTGACTTATTTTTCAGAACGCATCTAAAGCCCCCTGATCCTGACTTTTGTATCAGGAGTCATAGCATTTTTGGTGTCATGCGTTTACCTGTCCATGATCGATGTGGCTTCAAGTGCAGTACTGCAATGCTACCTGGTGGATCACGAACGCGGCAACGGCAAGATCCGTTATGCTAATGAGCGCATCCGTGAGATAATGATGTATGATTGATGTGCCTTTCGATTTTAGTTGTGTGAATAGTAGGGCAATTGTTGGGATTGGTTATAATTTAAATTATATTGTAGTGGTGGTCCATGTAACTTACCAAAAGAGATCATTTCTAGGACAACTCACTCTTTGGGGAGCAACTTCTCTTGCATAGTTCTCAATCCCCGCAACACCATAGCTTTCCTGCCAAAAATATAGGCAGCCAGCAGCCCTCAGATTAAGAAGAAGCTCCAGCTACTGACGGTCAACCTTTCTTGGCTGCCCCTACGACCGATGAGATACGATTCTACATGGAGTTCAAAAAAATCTACACAGTGTCTCATCACCTAGCTTTGGAGAAGAAAAGGCAGGCTATGCTTTATGACAGTTTGAATAAACGTATCAAAAGTATTGAGGTACGCATCGGTCAATCATAGGATAAGATGAAAGACAGAGGGGAGAAAATCTGGCCTCAAAAAGAGAAACTCAGTTAGGAGAACCGAGGTAAACGGGCTAGAAGGACTGCCGAATAAATTGAGAAAAGATATAAGTGTGAGGTGCCATGCTGCGAGCGACTCTACGGATCATAGGGTTCACTTCAGCAACATATAAAGCTGAAGCACCCTGAACTTTACCACAAGTCTGGCTGCTAATCTTCCATGGAGGTGCCTCTAGATTCTTCACTTTGATTTTTACTGAGTTAAACAATACTATCAACAATCGTGAGCTATAAAAAAACAAAAAAATAGGTTATTGTCCTTATCATTCAAAAAATAACGGAGACAACTCCATGAGCTTGTTTTTGTATTATTTAAGTGATATGTAATAGTAGCATAAACACAAGGACAGGCATGTAAAATGGGACTAGGAGAAACTCAAAGAAACCGAGAAGTTCAGAGGCTGTTTCGAGAAAATAGATTAACCTAAAACTCCATACCGGGCCAATGTTTCAGTAAGTTGATAGCCATTCAGAGTGAATAGGAGTAAATGTAGCCCGAAAGCAAATCGTAAGAAGAGCTGGCCCTTGAGTAGTCTCTCAAAATAGCCAAGCGAAACAGTATTGAGCACCAGCACAAGAAAGTCAACGTCAAAGAGCTAAATGCCAGACTGAAGGAGGACCTTGAAAAATATCGTTTGAGCGGTAGTTGTCAAGAGATGGAGGACGAGGAATAATAATAGGCCCGCAAGAAGCACGAGTAATTCAAGAAGAAGCGAGCCCAGCACTATAAGTAATATCAGATGATTCAAAAAATGAAAAACAATCAATGGTAGGAAGATGATTGAGTGCTTGCTTTGATTCTGTAGCTTATAATAGATCAATATAAATTCATTCAAATCACATGGCTTCTTAAGCAAATCCTGTGGTATTTGTCGACCTGCATGCTAACAAACAAAAAATTGGAAGGGTAACCTTGGAGCTATTTGCAGATCGGTGCCCTAAGGCTGCTGAGAATTTTAGACAATTTTGCACAGGAGAATCATTGTGGCGGGGAAGACCTGCTGGCTATAAAGATACATGTGTGCACAAGATAATTGAGGATAAATACATCGAGGGAGGTGATTTTGTGGATAATGGAGTTGATAGCAGACCCAAGGTCAGTATTTGGGGAGAAGATAAATTGTTTGAAAATTAGCAGTCAGGATTAAAGTATACGGAGGCTGGACTATTGTCAACCGTCAATCTGGGAATGACCGCTGGCAATGGTAATCTATTCACTATTACACTTGCCCCCTGTCCTTAACTATAAGGTCGTGGGGTCATATTCGGCAAAGTAGCAGACGAATCCTCCCTCAAAGTCATCAAATCTCTCAATGCTCTCAGCGTCAATCAGTAATACAAGCCCAAACACCCCGTGGTGATAAAGTAATGTGGTGAGATGTGAGTATTAAGAATGATACTGCTGTTTTAAAGTTGATAATTTGATATAATTAGCGGCAGATGAGTAAATTTGAAGATGTCGAGTATAGTATGCAAATCGACCCAAACAAATAAACATGGAAAGGCTACCTCCGCTTTCCTTCTCAGTACTTGAGCGAGATAAGTCCTGAATAGTTCCAGACCACCCATGGTACAATCCTCCTTTCTTTTCCTTACACCGGCCCCAAATTGATCCACAACGATCACGTGATGTTGTTGGTCCGTTCGCTGGACAAAGGTCGCTTTTAGGGCACCATAACCAAAGTAACAAGGAAGGCTATAGCTCGATACAAGTAGCTTTGTTTTTTGAGGAACAACGAAAATCAAAGCAACAAGATATGTGACACGAAAGAAGAGTAAATCGTCGAACATTTTTGATGTCTGTGTGGTGTCATTTGCTCGGTCTTGTAAGTTTTTGAACGGATTTATTAATTATATATGGGGAATAGTAACGAGCTTTGTGCAGGGTAGTGTAAGCGTCCTGCTGATTTGAAAGGCTCCAACGTCTCTCTGGACAAAAGTGCAGTCATAGAGCTGATAGACAACATGCCACAAGTCAAGGGCAAATTCAATTTTACCAAACAGGCATCATTCAATAAAATATAGCGAGCAGCCTCATAGTACTGTGAAAGTAATAAAAAATCAATGCTTTAGACAATAGAATCGATGGAGTGCACATACCCATAGTTGCCAGATTGATAGCATACCAGCAAAACCACTATTTCGATGCGATTAACCAACTGCCTGTACCGAGCCGGTAGAAGTTCGTAGCCAATCAGGAGTAAATCGATATTGAGCTGATGGATTCTCTCTACCATTATTTTGTGGTGAAGCAGAAGGGCAACAATGGGCCTGAATTGTTTTTAGGCTCAGGAAAAATCAATTAACCACCTATCATCGACATCGCTTAACTCAGAAAGGAACATTTGAATGAGCTAGCAGAAGAAGGTTTGAACTTGCTGAGGACGGGTGCAGTATGCATAGTGTTGATGATGGCTGGACATGCAGAGAACAGTGAGCCGACTTCTAAAGCTTTCGGTCGGATGAAATTGCCTGATAATCCGATTGTACTTTAATTGCTGATGAGACGATTGGCAGGATATATGAATGGTTCAGAGAACACCCAGTCAAGTCTAAAGCTCAAAAGACGCAAAATTCCAATCATAATCATAGTGGCAAGTTAAACCAATCTAATTAGAGTGGATAAGGTTTTAGCCAAAAACAACTATTTCGGTTTGATGGCCTAATACGTCAAAATCATCATCGAAGATCGTACAGTCCCTCTTATTAGCACCTAAGGTAAACTATGTTTATCAGCAGAAGGCAAAACGTTAGGAAATCCTGCAGGTACAGCGATGGCTGTCAACAGTATCATGGAACCCTTTATGAAGGAGTTCATCAATAAGTGCAATGTGGAGTATGTGCATTTCATCGGGTGTGAGAATATTGCCGAATTGCCTGGAGATCCTGTTTTGGTGGGGTTGACACATAAATTTTAGAGGCAAGTGGCTGGGAAATGTGTGAGTGGCGGGAATATTTTCTAACACTATCCGAGATATCTGGCTACTCAATCTGCCTTCCATCTTCTGGGTATAAATATAGTGAATATAGACTTTAAAGAGGTGGTGGCTCTAGGATCACCTTCCTTGATCCAAAACGCCCCAATAGCTCTCAATTCCCTCCTATTCAGGTGGTCTAGTTTGAAAGAATTTCATCACAACTTCGAAACAAATCTCTACATTGCCAAGCGATTCCACATGGAGGAAAGAGCAGTCAATCACTATGATTTTTAAAGACAGAAGCCTATTTTGTGGGCAAAGGTGTTCAGTTTCTAGCAGGACATCAGAGACTATATTAGTGCATCAACACAGGCCATTGTAGTAAGATACTGGCCTGAGCATTTCCAGCCGATTGGTTCACCTCCTCGAGAACTCGATAAAATCAGCTAAAATTTCAGTTAACCTCCTTTATATTGATTTTTGAATAATATCTAACAAAAAAATCATGCAGTAAGTAGCTCGTCCAGAATGCTGTTCACTTATCGTTTGTGGGTGAGGAGAGCTTAACGGGTGAAGGAACTGCCACTGAGGAGGGAGACGTAGGCTCGATTTATGGCCGTGCGAATTTTGGAAATGTTAGGGAGTATTGACCTGGGGCTTTATATATTTTTTGGGAGGGAGGCCAGTATTTTTTGTAATTGTTAGCGTTGGCCAACCGATTACTATAGCCATTTTTTGAGATCCACTTCACCCAAAGAACTCGGTTGAATTTAGCTCTTTACAGGCGATATACTGCTGCAAATCCTCGATCGACTTCGACTTCCATTTTTTCCTGGAAATAATTAAAAGATTCCACTATTTGGCAAGATATTATTGTTCCTAGTGTTGTTCTAACTAGCAAACAGCTGCTTTTTGAGCTTCTCGTTAGCAGTCTTGTATTCCTCGATTTGTCGATGGAGACTGCGATTGGCTTGCTCTAACTGTTGGAGGTGTGATATTGCTTGTTTTGATTGCTACTGTTCGAGTATTTTTTTCTTCTACAGTTGACCCATAGGCGTATCGAGAGATTTTAGGAAGTCTGGGTATTTTGAGGATATTTGAGAGACGAATGACGAGATGAAAAGGGCCGCTTTTTAGCATTTTGCTTTTTAGAGTTGATACAGTTGATAGTAGGCTTACTTTTATTTTTTGAGACGTTGGAGTTATGTATCTTCTTAGAAGTTTAACCTTGAAGTTGCATGTTTCAGGCTTGACTTATGGGCTGTATTGACTCTGCTCATGGTGGACTGGTCGAAGTTTATTTATTTTACTGGATTTTTAGTATCAGGTGAAGTATCTGCTTCGGGTACTTTATTTACTGACTCTAATTAAGTTATGGTGAATTATGCATTAAGCTCAGCATTTTTGTCTTTGGACTGGATCAGTCTATAACTTTGCTTGAATTCTGCTACTTCTTTAGGCAAGGTGACGACAGCGATTCCCAACATTTGCCTCTAATCGCCATTGAGCGTAACTGTGCACTAGATCACCCCTAGCTTACTCTTTGCGTCTGAAGGGCCGGTTTGTCTACATGTAGTGACAAATCTAACTCAAGAGGGACAGTTGACATGGAAGAAGGATGTTACAGAATGGCAGTTGCGGTAGCACGTCCTGAGTCAGAAAAGGAGTACCTAGTCGAAGAGTGGCAGTGAGGGGTGAATGAATGTGTGTGTTTGTTTTAAGAGTGATGAGGTGTGCCTTCAGGACGTATATTTATGCCGTCTGCATTAAAATAAAAGTTAGCAAAATCAGTATATTTCAAAGGTTGATCTGGATCTTCTGCTTATTCGCTAGACCAAGACAAAAATCCATATAGAAGACAATATTGATCAACAATGATCCGAAATTCTATAGAATATATTTAAAATGCGAGTTCTACCCAATCGAAAAGGGGAGGGAGTCACCATAGATTTTGAATAGATTGCACTAACCAACAAACCTCATCAAGTTCAGTCCGAATCAACAGATATGAAGCATTTCCTCAATGATATTGAAACTCTCAACTTACCTGAAGTCAAAAATCAGCCATAAATCGAAAAGATCAAGAAAAGAATTGATGCATTTGCTAAACAATATGGCTAAAAAACTGAAAAGACTACCTCTATTTTTATGAACTATCTCTAAACTGTTAGATAAATAGGAGTGACCTCATTAAGGAATCATGATTTGCTAAAAGCTGCTTCTTACTTTGCCGAATGCCTGAGATTTGTCGATCCCAAATACGACGAAATTTTCTACTAAAAATTTTTGATCGTGAAGATAGATGCTGTCAATAAGCTGATGTACTGTTTATTTGAGTTGGGCAGTCATCGAAATCAGGATTTTCTGCACTAGGACAATCCTTCAAGATAGCCAAGAGTGGACCGCTACGTCAATGCTCAAAACATATTAGAACGTTTCTTGATTTAGGTGCATCAGTTCCAGAAAATATAGTCTTTGAAGAGGAGTTAAAATTGCATGCTGGAGGTCAACTATTTTTTCCTAGGACGACTCAATCGTAAAAATGGGAGTTTTTACAAAGCCTCCAGCAATTTCAAAATAGCTCTTGACCTCATTTAAGCCAAGCTCAGGTCCAGGGTAGGAGCAAGAAGTGAATAAACCCGTGCATTTTGGTAAAACCTCAGAGTGAAAATTTACTACAAACTTTCAAAATGCTACAGAGAGTTGGGTGACTCTACCGGACAAATCGAGTACGAGGACAAAGCTTTGCAAGAAGCATCCAGGATAGGAAACAAGAAATTAGAATACTACATCAGAAGAAAGATGCAATTTTATGAGGCAAAGCAACGATTCAAAGATAAGTTGCACAAATTATAGAGCAAAAAAAGAATAGAAGAGGAGGTGGTCAAGTTGATCGAGGAAAGTAGACAGTCTGAGCTAAAATCATTGTATTTCGTCTACAACTTCCAGTCGGTCAGCAAATGATAGTTTGAATAATTGTTATTATGCAATTCAAGTGAACTGATGCATGTATAAAAACCCAAAAAAAACAGATTTCGACAACTAATCCCCAATAGCTCAGGAACAGGACAGCAAAACTATCTAACTATCACTTCAAACCACCAGCGACTCAAAACTTAAGTACATCCAAGCAAGAGCCGAAGCATTAGCCGGCAACATTCTATAGTCTCACAGTCGATATAAACCGGTGACAGGAAGAAAAAATTAAGGACTATGGGTTCATTGGAGGAAATTAATTTTGGTTTGAGAAACAGTCATGAGTGGATCAACAGTAAATTGAAAAGACATCGGGAGTTGGTAAGTCGAAATCAAAGTCAAACAAAAAACGGAGCATATCATAAAATAGTAGCTTTGGCTGAGGAGTTCAAAAATAAGCTGGAGGATATCAACTGTCCGAGTAAAGCCAATAGATAGCTACTGATCAGAGTTGGTCGATAGGAGGAATAATTTTAGTAGCAATATGACCAACTAACCCACAAAACTAAAGAATCAGCAGCTAAGTTACTCAATATTTACATCGGGAGATGGATTAAATAAGCAAAAAGGGAGTATTTCCAGCTCTTGACATAGCCATAATAATAGGAGTATAGTGAATAGAATTATTTATCAGCCAGTATTTTGCCGATCAGTGCTCCATCATAACAGCACTGTCCGACTCGACGCAACTTAATGAACGTTGGCAAATTCTTACAGAGCAAGTGATTTCCATATTCATAATACTTTTATACAAATGTCACATGAATATTCGGATTAAGAGCAACCAGAGCACAACCCTCAATCGCCTTCGACCTTGAATATTCGCAAAGCTAGCTCAGGAGCGATCAAGATGGCACAAGAAGCCAGGGAGTATCCTGAGTAGAGTGAAGCCAAGGAATAAACGGAGGAGGAATATGATGAGTAGGCTTATTAAAGTCTCAACTCTGCAGTCTATCAATTATCTCAGAGGTAATAGGAAGAAGAAAAAACAGAATATAAGGTGTATGAAGAAGTAGAAGATGAGGCATCGAATCATGACGTAGGGAAATAGGAGGTTTAGAACAAGCCTGAGGATGAGCATATCGATTTGTAGGCCCGAAGGGTTATCAGTTAATAGGAGAAAAAATAATCAATCGTTGAGGAGGAAATATTATCGTAGCCTGAGAAAGTCTAAGCATAATTATAATAATAGCAAGAGTAGAATAACTTTCTGTACCCGTCGCTTATGGAGTAGTCAGCACATGAAGAGAACCCAAACATTAAAGATATGCATGAGAGCCCCAAAGAAGAACAATTGGGCAATGAAGAACCAGCTAGAGATGTGAAGTTTAGTGATATAGAGGCCAGACTAAGCTAGGAGCTTAAAAAATTAGACAGTCAGCCTGAAAAAATATAGGAGGGGCCTTTGATCTAGCTTGATGATAAACCTGAAGCTGTAAAATCTAAAGCTAAACTACAAGCTAAAGAAAAAGCGCCTGAACCTCGCTATTTTAAACTCCGCCAATACTAGGAAATATAAATAGACGAGGCTCAGTTAAAGATGGGTCTTCAATCAATGGGCTAAGCTGCTGAGCAGCCGTTACTCAGAATAATAGGTTACTAGAAGTAATATTTCCTCAAGATGTAAACTCAGGTATATCAAATCGAGTACGTTTCAAAGGCCAAAACTTACATTTTTTGCAGAAAATTTGGAGATTTTGTACTTCTCAACAAAATGATCAAACAACAATACCCAGGCTTTATTTTATATCCTTTTCCTGAAAACACAATGGAGTTTTTTAAGACGCTAAAGCTGACAGTTCGAAGTGAGAAAGAAAAAATAATGATGATTGAGCAGAGATTACTCGAGTTGGAAAAATATATCAATTTTTTGTTCCAGCACAATTAACTTGGTCACTCACAGATACTATAGGTCTTTGTCAGTGAGCAGCAGGAAGTGTTCACGAAACAATTTAACTATCTTCAGCAAGTGTTGACAAGATAAGAAGAGCAATTTGTTGCATCTAGTTTCAAGCAAAATTATGATAATATCAAAAACATTGTTAAATCTGGTTTGAGTTTCTTCAGTAGTTATATCTCCAGTTCGCAGGGCAACCTAGAAAGCTCGGCTCTTCAACTTGAGGTTCAAAGAAAAGCTCAGCAAATGTTGAGAGCCAATTTAGATATTGAAGCACAACTAGATAAGTATATTCTTGTCTGCAGCAACTTCGAGACCAAATTAAAAAAACTAATCTAAATCTACATCACAAGCAAAAGCTTTAGACAAATCGAAAGCAGTATCGACAGCGTATCTATCCTCAGTACTAAAATGAACGCCAGTCGTGCCTTTTTCTAGTCCTACCAATAGTGGTTGGATGACAATCTACTACATACAATAATTTACTACATTCATCTATTCGATCAGGTCAAGGAGATGATATAGTATAGAAATAGTCTGCTGGAGAGAGCGTCTAAGATAACTGATGAATAGATACGGGCAGGTGTAGCCCTTATCGAGAGAGCTTAACAGTTCAATAACAGATTTGGGCCAGATTGGTAGGATGTCAAGCTAAAATTCGAGGGCGAGTATGAGATGTTGGTATCCGAGCTGAGGATGAAGTGGGGCAAGCATTGCGACTTGATGTCTAAAATATGGAAATGATCTTATAATGCTACAACTAGTTCATTTGGTGACTGATATTTTAACAGTTTAATAATAAACAAATATCAAACTCGATCATGAAGAAAATTAACACTAGACCCAAACGATAACAACCAAGTATGAAAAACCTCAGAACAACTCCATAATATCAACAATTTGTGAGGTATTGTATGGAGATAGGTCGGCTTATGGAAGATGGAGGTGATGACAAGTTCAACAGCAATTTTTGTGAAGGAGCAAAATATGGGCTCTTATCACATCTGGCCTATTTATCTTTTGGCAGGCCTATATAAAAAGGCAAAGAAGAGTAGTAAATGCAGACGGCAACCCACAGAACTGAAAACTAGACGAACATAATTCAGGGAGATGAAGACAGCGAATATCTAAGTTATATGAAGCAATATGAAACAGTAATCAAAAACAGCAGAAGAAAAGATTATGTATCGGTCCAACCCAAGTAATAAATGGAAGACCTTATCAGCTAATTTCTGTCTGATATTCAAGGTTCAAATGGAAAGACTAGTAGATATTCGCAAACAGATAACACTCCAAAAGTGATGCCTGAGGTGGTTATTCAGTCTGAAGTGCCAGTCAAGGTGCAGAAGATAGATTTGAATGCTAGGAGGAGTAATGGTAATAGTAGGGTCAATACCAAGCGATCGACGGGTACTGTCACCAAGAAAGAAGAAACACCAATCAAGCACATAAATATCGATCTGAGCAGCAAAAAGCAGGAGCTATCACCACGATTTGGAAGCACTCATGATAAAAAAATACCAAGCAGTAGTCCAAAGATAAACTACAAGACCAAAAACGGTGAGAAAGTGCAAATAACAGTCATGAAAACTGACAAATGCTAGCAAAAAAAATAAATCAAACAACCTGTTGTCAATAAACAACAAAAGACTCAAATTGTAAAATCAGCCATCAAAGCCCAACCAAAATAAGATGAAACTAGAAGTTAAATAAAATAGGCTGGGTACTCGCATCATTCTCGAAATACTTAGACTTTCTCGGAGTCGTATTTGAAGCAGAATATTCATAAAACTAGTCGACATACTTTAAAGCATTAAAAACCTGAGCTGAGAGAAATTGAGGTCAGCCAGAGAAGCCCCAACAGTTCCTTGTAAAAACGCAAGCCCATAAAGATAGAAATTGACATTCCAATCTAATAATTTTCCTAATCCGAGATATAAAGAGTACAAAACTACGAGGTCGAGTCAACAATTGGCCTCCGTGGCTAATAGACAGAAATCATTCGAGAGGTGACCGAAAGGGTTCTCTGCTTGCTCCAGAAGACAAAGCAGGTGGGCAAGCATCCTAAACATTGATATTTATTTTAATTCTGATGCCCAAATCGGCTGTAGTATTATGATGATGCAATAGCTTAGAATCAAACAGATAGCTGATGGACTATCCTACAGTCGAACAGAAAAACTAGGAAAAGGAGCCTTTGGATAGGTCTATCTCGGTTTTGACGACCATAGGAAGGTTCCCTGTGCTTTCAAGATAGTCAATTTGGAGAAAGTTACCTCCCAAGTCAATGCCTAATCTTTGATGAAAAAAATGAAAGACGAGATTGTGAACATGCAGTTGGCCAGACATCCATCGTTGATTGAATTTTACCAGGCGAAACAATCTCCCAACAACATATACATTTTGTGCGAGTACTGCAACGGAGAGAGTTTGGCTAAGTTTTTAGAGCGAAGATAGTACTTACCACAATGGTAGGCCTTGCAGCTCTTCAAGGTAACTTACTTCCTCATCTAGGAAATCCTCAAAGGCTTCTTCCACCTCCACAAAAACAACATCGTCCACCGCGATATCAAGCCCGCCAACTTGCTGCTCCACCACTACTCCATCAAAATTGCTGACCTCGGTTTCTCTAAAGTGACCGACAGTCACGAGCAAATGTTGGAATCGATTGTTGGTACCCCTCTATATATGTCCCCACAAATATTCGAGAGGGAAAAGTACACATAAAAAACAGATATATGGTCTTTAGGGGTGATCTTATATGAGATGCTCTATGGCCGGAACCCGTGGGCTGGCTCAAAGAATTTATTTGAGCTGAAAGAAAGGGTAAAGAGATAGGTTGTATTTCCTTAGCACCCAGTGGTGTCGAAGAGCTTAAAGGTGACAATTAAGCAAATGTTGGTAGTTAAGGAAATCGACAGAATAAGTTGGGATGCTCTATTTAAGCAATATCTTCTGATTAATCATGAAGTATAAGCTATGGAGGTCTAACACCACTAATAAATATCCTAAGGTTGTTTGCACTACTTCAAGAGTAGCATGTACCTCGAGAGTCATCTTCAGCTTCCTAAAGTAGCTCGAGATTTGAATTTGTTGTCCTAAGAGGAACTCACCTCCTTACTGGGACATTATGTTTCGAGTACTTAGTTCTACTCTGAGGTACTTTTCCTATCAAAAAATAAGGATCTACTCAAAGAATACTATAATCAATACTTTGAGAAAAGGAACTAAATCAGCTTCATAGTGCTTCTGCTGGATAAAATCCTAAAATTAGCTGAAAAAGCATCACTTTAACTCAGTAGTTTTTGCACCTGTTTAACCTTGCTAGGATATAGGTTTTGCTTGGCGACTCTCGAGTAATTAGCTGCCAATGAGCAGTTAATGCTTCCAAGCAGTAAATACTCGATTGTTGCTGGAAAATTCTGTTACGACAGACTGCTCTGCCTTCTCTTCAAAAGTGATATGGAGATATTGAGTCAAGAATACAAACGATTTTTACCTCATTTCCAGGTGATGATGTCTCGAGTTCAGTCTCATTCGATCTCCACAATGATTCAAAAAGATCTATCAGGAATATACTAAAACTAGCAGAACGAAAGGAGAGTCATCAGATTCTTTACAGTCAATTACATGAAAAAAATATATAATCAGATCAAGGAAGCTATCAAAAATCCGAGCAGTATGGTGAACGAGGAAGATGAAGGAGGGATCGAAGCGGAAGAAATTTCTCCTTCTTTGGAGGTCACCATTGCTCGCATGATAAGCTAATATCTAGCAAACAGCAAGTTATTCGAGGTGGTTGGCAGTAAAGGAGGCAGAAATTTGATCCAAAAAATGTATGAGTGGGAGACATAAATCAAGGAGCATCATTATGAACAGATCAAAAAAAGCGAGCCTTGGAAGGAGGACTCTATCGACTCATTTTTGAAAAAAGAGTTAGTTTGGTCTCAAATGCTGATTTCCCAACTCAATCGTCCAGCTTTATCTTGAAAGCCACAGTAGTTATTATTAATCTGATATGTTTCTCTTTGTAAAAAAGATTTGGAGTTATATATTCAAGATTCATCATTTTTTATCCTTTTCATCATTCCAGCCATAAATTGTTATAGTATTGCAGTTTTATCAGTGTTGTATGACCCACATTTTATAAATAAATATTTGTGATGGAGACCTGTTGTGGGAAGGTAAAGCTAAACGACTAGATCAAAACCAAAAATTACATAGGCTGTCTTATGCATTACTTCACACTTTCCTTTGTCTTCGTGTCAGTTGATTCCCTTCAACCCTATCTCTTCCAAAAGATGTACCAAATCGACAGGAAAGAACAAATCTAAAATTTCAGAAACGCCCTTGTTATCATTTTTGACATCGTCGTCAAATTAGCATGTGCTCCAGTCTTCGGATATCTTTGTGATAGATATGGGAGAAAAATGATCAACTTGTACGGAATCGTCTGTGTGAGTGTCACCATCGGTCTCATGCCATATGCTCCATCATACTGGTTCTATGTCATCCTTAGATGTGTTTATGCCACTGGTATCTGTTTAATTTATTCAGGGGCCATCGCCATATCCGTTGTGCCATTGTTGGCAGATTACGTCGATCACAAAAGTCGAGGCACTTGCGCTGCCTTTCTGGTGCTGATGTCCTCTCTCGGAGCACTATCTTCAGCTGAAATTAATTTCTCAGTGCTCAATAACGTCAGCAGCGATAGTAAAATTTTCATCCAGTATGGCATCATATCAGCCCTGATAATGTTGATAGGGTTAGCTTACACTTTGGTATGTCTTAAGCCAGGAAATGATTATTACGCCAGGGGAAAGAAAGTCAACCGCAGTCCTAAGGAATTGCTGCAGGTGGCAAAATAATCAATGAAATCACCTGAAATCACTAATGGATACACTGCTGCCTTTCTGGCGAGAGGAGATTCCATCCTCTTATCGCTTTACTTGGTTCTATGGACCTACAGCTTTTCCAATCCTGACTAAAGATCTGATAAAGAGTATGAAGAAGCATTTAGCAAATCTTCAATGTTGAGCGGGATTTCCTATGCCGTTATTATGTTGACTTGTATCATCTATGGTCGATACTATGAGAGGAGAAACTTTAGTCGATCGAAAGTTATGATTATTATGCTCTTTTTAGCTGCCCTTGGAGCTCTATTGCTCAACTTTGCCTCAGCTCCTACTGCTTACATTACTTATGTATCATTGGTGGTGCTAGGTGTTGGAATGTCAGGTCTTTTGACAGCTTCACTCTATCTTGTTAATGAGTATTCGACACCTGAGTCGAGAGGTTTCATCACAGGTCTTCAAACTTTCTTTGGAGTTACTGGCATCCTTTTCCAAACTGTGATTGGAGCCATCCTTTACGAGTTCGTTAACAGTACTGGTCCTTTCAATTACTTCGCAGGTACCTGCATAGTTGTCCTTATCATTACAATTTATATTTACAAAAACCGCAAGCAAGAGCTTCTCTCCACTAATCCGGCAGTAGATTCTAGCTCTCTTATCGAAGAACCAATCGACACACTTGCCGAGACATAAAATTGAAAGTGATGATTTGTGATCTTATAATTGACAAAAATCATAAAGGTGGCTGTTCTGATATCTGTTATGGCTCACAATTGTTCTCAACAAAACGTATGTTTTGCTTAAGGCACTATGCAAGAGTATTGGATACTGCACTGCGTTGGCTCAGCAAACATTTTTCCACAAGTTTTTAGTATTATTGGATGAAGATTGATTTGAGTTCTAATTTAGAGAAAGACACATCTACGAGCATTTTCGTGAGCTATTCTATCTTTTCTTATTGTTGGTTTGCTAACACTTAAGCATGGCGTTCGGCGCCTTCGAATATTTGGAGGATCTTTCCTTGGTTGCCTTGTTTGAGGTGATAATAAGCCATGGCAATTGCACTTTGGAGGGGGTTTTGATAATCTTCAAAAATAGTCGGCTATTCTTCAGGTTAGGGCTATTCAACTGCATCTTCATTATTTTCGAAAATGTTGGCATTCATATCAGCTATCATGGGAATTCTCAAAAAATTATAAACCAGTTCCTATCTTGTAAATTCTACAATAAGTACAAACATACGTGAAAATTATTTTTGAGCAGCTGCCCACATTTATCTCTCTTTCTATCGATTCCCTCCTCCGTTGTTGGCAAAGCAGTCCATCAATCTTGACAGTTGACTCTTGGTCATGAGTCTATGTTTACTTTGTTAGTAATTTCGATGGAGTACCTTGACGAATTGCTCAGGTTGGATTTCAGTTGGAAAGATGCCTTCTTTATAACAGTTTTAACAAATTTGAAAGATTTGGTCCTCGACTTGAGTAACATAATACACCTCAGATTATGACTCTTCACAGATGTAGCAACTCAGTCGATCAGCATGTTTCAATTGAATACCTTTATTGTGCTATCGGGTCGGAAAGTTAATGATTCCCCAGTTTTCGAGAAAACCGTGAATTCTAACAATTACACTGACATCACCAACAAGTGTTCGCCTACAGTGTGCAGCTGAGAGATGTTTCTTGACATTTTCAAGCCACATACCGACCATGGTGTTGCGATAGTATTTGTACAACTTGGCATTACGAGTTCCAAAGGAGAATGAAAGATCTTGCTTCTATTCTTCAAAAAATTAGGGAAAGGCATCCTTTTAGATCTTGTGTATGTCTGTCAGAGAAAACCAAGCAGAAAAGGCAGGAAAGGTAAAATGTGAAGGTGGCTGGATAATAGTACTGGGTATCGTCATTCCATTTTGCTACATTCTGAGCCCCGAGCCTTGAGGTGCAAGATCAGCTGAATGGGTTATCAATTACGTCGGTACATGGTGCGGATGATGCGTTTGACCTGAAAGAGACCGTGTCCTTCATTAGGAGTTAATTTATAGCCACCTTGAACTTTTTTGAGATTGAGGACCATAGGCGGGCGATTGGGATTTTTCTTGAACATAAATCTGTGTTATAAATTATGATAAATACAATATCTCTTCACAGCATCCAAATCATACTTATCAGTTCTTCATTCTCGCAAAGCCTGCATCAACTTCTTTTTCCTATCTTCCTGCGAAAGAGAGTGATCTTCACATAATTTAGTCAGTTGCTAACGTATTTTTTTGTGTTTTTCATTCAAGGGCATGAACTGAATAGTTTCATAATAATTACTTTAAGCGAAGTGTTTGGGTAGTTGTTGTAGACTTGTGTTTTGGAGGTCTAAACGCATTCACGTACTTTGATGAAAAATTCGTCAACGTTGTTTTTGAATAGTTCGCCTGCCTTTTTGTTGTAGGAGTCTATCGCTTCGTATTTTTTGACGTCGATGAAAATTAACCGTATGTGCTCCACTACTGTAAATATTAAATGCTCGCTCCCGTAGTTCCAATTTTTGGTCATCTACTCTCCTAAATCAACTGCTCCTGTTTAGCTATCAACCATTGGGTGGTAGACCTAGCTGACGAACATCACTTGAGGCGGCTTGCGAGGAAACTGCTAAAAAGTAATCTTGAACTTGAGCTTGGCATCCTTGTACAGACCGTATCGAACAAACAAAACTCCATGCCATACTGATTTTAAATAGAGATGTACCTTCGAGAGTGTCGAGTTGGGGCATGGTGTAAATGCCAAATTGCGATGAGTAGAGCAGGAGAAGTTTGCTGTATGGCGTATAATGTACTATTAGAAAGAGAGACAAGCTTCCTTTGCCTATGGTTTTTTAAGCGATTATTGGATGTTCTTCTGGAGAGCGACGAAGTTGACTGTGGACTTTTATGCCATTTAAAATATTATAGATCGGCGTGGACTATCTAAGTGCAGTATCAAACCTATCCCACAATCAGTTAGCTGTTGGCAACTCATAACGGCAGTTGGGGCAGTGATTATTGCTGCTGAACCAAGGAGCCACACATGTCTTGTGGAAGCAATGTCTACAGGGTAGCACTTTGACTTCCTAACCTGAATAATTCAATTATTTACCTTCGTTGAAGTGATCAAGGCAGACTGAGCAGTGGTCCAGGTAGTGTTCTTCTTTGACCTCTTTTGAGTATAGTTTACTTTTGCCACTTTATGCAGGTCTGATACTGTGATACGTTACAGTTTCCAGGTACTCTTC
>Ga0100402_1001788_pt1 | contig 24570 bp, 18 predicted proteins | sample CryGeyme20150102_FD_80419 | JGI IMG/M metagenome (GOLD analysis project Ga0100402, IMG submission 80419) | Groundwater microbial communities from Crystal Geyser aquifers in Utah, USA - Crystal Geyser metaG 2015-0102 | ecosystem: Environmental > Aquatic > Deep subsurface > Groundwater | place...
ACTTTTTTAAAAAGCGTCACTCGCACAGATTAGGTATAGAATGGCTACTCAATTAGCAGAAGGGCTTGCATATTTACACGACCATCATGTCGTACATAGAGACATCAAAAGCTTAAATGTCTTGGTAGATAGCAGAATGAATGTTAAATGGGCTGATTTTGGTTTATCTAAAATAAAAGACCATACTCAAACCATTTTTGGTCAAACAGATATCAGTAACATGCCTGTAGGCTCTATTTTGTGGATGGTACCCGAGCAGGTAAAAGGCAAGGTGGAGTGCTTAAAGAAAGCAGACGTGTTCAGTTTTGTCGTGGTTATGTGGGAATTAACAACCCACCAAAAACCATATCCTGGAATTCAAATATTGCCTCAAATTATAGCTGCTATAGCTAGGGGACAAACGAATGCTATTCCCAACGATACGCCCCCCCGATTTAGCATGGCTATTAGACAATGTTGGTTTAAAAATCCATGGGAGAGACCTAGTGCTAGGCAGTTAGCGAACTATTTAGCAGAAAGCGAGCATAGTGCACTGATGCCAACAATTTAGTCACTGGATATTTAATACGGATCTGTAAAGATAAGTCCCATAATATATAGAGGCAAATTTTATGGTTTGCAGAGCATCATGAGTTTGTTTACTCAATTTTGAGTACTAAAATCTTTTCACGATCAAACGTTGCACTGTTCTTCGCCTTAGTAAAAGTCAAATTATCTACGCATATTAACGTGTTGCCATGTGAGCATTGATTCATTCAGAATCACGCTGAGTAGGTTGGCATTATTCTTACTACTTTTAGTATCAATCATGAGCTGGGATAAAAACAGATGATTAAGCTACCAAGCTATGGCTTTTTACACAAACTCATTCACAGCCTACTGGAGTGGGTTAATATCTTTAAACTGATTAATATAAATTTCACCATGTGGAAACCCGGCAACAAGATCAAGAGCTTCTCTCCTTTCGCTTCAATCCTGCTGAGTATTAAAAGTTTTTAATGAATTGTTATTCAGCAGGGCGTAAAAATTCAAATAGCGTCACAACTTTTTGTACCCCTGAGATAGTTCTAGTCGCATCGGCGGCTATTTTTGCTTGTTCTTTAGTAACTTTACCCATTAAGAAAACCACACCATTTTCAGTGACGACTTTTATTTGGCTAGAGTCTAAACCTTTTCTAGCAAGTAAAACGCTTTTTACTTTAGTTGTCAGCCAAGCATCACTAGACTGCGTCAATGATGAAATAGGCCCTGTAATTGTGATTTCGTTATAGAGTCGCTTAACGCCTGGGACTCCCCTGGCTATCTGATAAGCTTGGTTTTTTAATGCTTCAGAAGGTGCCTGGCCAGCAAGCAAGACGACCCCGTCATAAGCGGATACCACGATTCTACTGTGATTGTGTAAGCTAGTTTGTTTGTTGATGGTTTGTTGAATTTGTCGGGTGAGCTCAAAGTCCTTTTTCTTCACGGTGGCATTACGGCCTTCATATACAACGATGCCTCCAATCGCTGCACCTACAATTAATGCTGGCACACATCCAAAGAGCAAATTAAGAGAGAGCGCGATGACTAATATTTTCTTTTTCATGGTTTTTTCCTAACCAAATAATTGTTTATCGATTAAATCACAGATACAGTGCAGAATTAAGATATGAGTTTCTTGAATTCTCGCCGTATTTTTAGCTGGAACACAGATTTCAATGTCTTTTTCAGTGAGAATATCGGTTAAATCACCACCGTTATTGCCGCTAAGAATAATTGTTTGCATTTGTTGAGTTTGTGCCGATTGTACCGCATTGATAATATTTGCTGAATTTCCGCTGGTACTGATTGCAATTAAAATATCGCCCGCTTGACCAAGTGCTTTCACTTGTTTAGCGTAAACTTGGACAAAATCATAGTCATTTGCTATTGAAGTTAAAGTCGAACTATCGGTAGTCAAGCTAATTGCAGGTAACCCAGGTCGTTCAGTTTCAAAGCGATTTAAAAGTTCGGCAGAAAAGTGCTGTGCGTCAGCAGCAGAACCACCATTGCCGCAAACGAGCAGTTTATGGCCTGCTAAAAGTGCCCTAACGATTGCGTGAGTAGCGGTAACAATAGGTTCAGCTAAGCACTGAGCAGATGCTATTTTAGTTTGAATACTATCGTTGAAATGTTGTTGAACGCGCTCTATAGTCACCAGTATTCCGCCTCAAATGCGTTAGTTTGCCAATCAATTGCACTCAGCGAACATTGTGACATAGCAATAATATCGAATCTCAATTGCCAAGCATAATAAGCTGGGTGCTTTGTCAAAAAATATTTTGCAGTATTTTTTATACGTCGCTGTTTTTGCAATGTTACTGATTCACGACCACTATTGTCAATACGCATTCGCACTTCTACGAATATCAGGCGTTGGTTCTCGGTCATAATTAAATCAATTTCCCCGCAGGGGGCACGGTAATTACGTTTTAATGTGGTTAGCCCTCGTCTGCGTAAGAATTTTTCGGCGATCCTTTCGCTCTGCCTGCCAATACGTAGATGATAGGGGGCATGGTAAGTTAACTGTCGATAAGTTTTGGCACACCATTGGTAAATTTTGCCCATGTTAGATGCCTTAATATTTGTTGACGATCGATATACAAATGGCCCGTTAATCCATCGATATTGCGATGATCGAAAGGTTTAAATGGATAGAGTTGAGTTGCAAGTAGATATGCATCATGCCCAAATGCAAATAGTTTTGCATTATCATTACTCAAATTTGGAGCGAATTGCTGCATTTGCTTTTGAGCAAGTTTAATTTGTGGGTCATGTTTAAGATTAAAAGGAATATCGCAAAAAATGATGCCATCTAAATCTCGATTCAAGCTGGGTTGATTCGCACCTGAATAAACTTCAGATGTTGAATACACTGGGATATCTTCCGCAAAATAAAATTGTAGTAGCGGTTTGATTTGACGAGCGACTGAAGGGCTTGCCACTATAAATATAGAATCAAAATCTGTCCGTCTAGGTAAGTCAAAGTCTTCTTCATATTTTTCCCGGCGAAGCTTATTGAATAGGGTGTCATCAACTTTTAATAAATGCTTAATTGTTAAATCTAGGCTTTTATTCTTGGGGTAACTTGCATGGTCGACAACTTGGCCGCCATTTTGGTGAAGCGTTTTAGCAAAACTTTTTGCGACCGAAGCGGCCCATTCACCTTCAGGAACAATGGCTAAAACTTTTAAACCACCATCATTAATGATTTTTTGTGCCACTTGTTGCGCTTCATCTTGAGGGGATAAAGCGTATTCAAAAAAATTCGTTAACCCTTTACCAGCGTTTGACGTAAAATTTAATCCTAAAGTAGGTATCAATACAATCGATCCTAAGCTTTCTATTTTTTCAACCTCTTGTTTGGTGAGTGGACCAACGACTAGGTTTGCGCCTTCTTTTATGGCTTGACTGTAAATCTTTTGAATGTTTTGATCCGAAGAAGTCCCATAAAAATGAATATCTTTAGGTGCATCAGGTTCATGCTGATGTTCTAAATATGCAGACATAAAACCTGCTTTTATTGCCTCTGCAGCAGGCTGGTGTAACCCTGAATGAGGGAGTAACACTGCAATTTTCAAAGGTTCGCTACTATGGTCAAGCAGACTAGATGAGTGGTTTTTAAAGAAATGACGTAATGACGCATGTTGATTTGGCAATAGACTATTGGCTGGGTGCTTGGGATTGTTTCGCTGCCACTGTGCCCGTTGGGCTTCTAGAAGAGATGGATCGTCTTCAAACATTTTACTAATGTAAACGATTTCCAACCAACCAGGAAGTTCACCTGAATCAGCATGGCGCATTTGAATCGCAATTTCACCGGTACTTAGTTGCGATAAGTCATTCCATATATTCGTCCGATTGGCTTGTTGCAGGCTAGACTTTTTAAATAATGGATCTAAAGCTAAGCGTGCAGTAGCGCTTGCTAAGTAATTGTTTGTGTCTGCACTAGCCATCGCTAATAGAGAATAGTATGCCAGTTGCTGAGGCTGTAGTAACGCTTCTGGAGCTTTGATTTGATGTAAAGTATTTAAACTGCGATAAGGCATTTTCTTTAATAAAAATAAATTAGCATTGAGCAGCAAATATTCATGTTGCAAGGGCTCAGTGAGCATCTCAAAGGGTATTTGAGTAAGTAGCAACTCGGCATCGCTAGGAAGATTGTCTTGGAGTAAGCGTCCAACAGCTTGTAAACGAAGGTTATCTGATTGAGGACGACGGGCTCGTTCTGCATGGTCTAAATATCGTGTATAGGTGCTTTTATAGTATTTAGTAAACCCTGGCTTAGGGTCAGGGTTAGCGTTACAGTGTTGAGGTTGGATTAGGAACAACAGACCGCTGATCAAATAAAAACCAATTAAAAATCGCATCGTAACTTAAGATTCCTTAGTAAATAATTTTTTTAATAGTATATATAACTTGATTCTAACCAGCAAACTAGGTTAGCGTGATACTTTAAACAATTTTGATATATTTTAACTCATGAATAAACATGGCATTCTCTACGTTGTTGCAACACCTATTGGTCACTTGGATGATATCACAGCTCGGGCATTAAATGTCTTACAACAAGCAGACTTAATCGTCGCTGAAGATACTCGTCGTAGCGCTCAACTTCTTCGATATTATGCAATTAATACGCCAATGCAGCCATTGCATCAACATAATGAAGTTGCGAGAATGGGAGATATTGTCAAACGAATTGAAAATGGCAGTGGCGTGGCACTGATTAGTGATGCTGGAACGCCTACAATAAGCGACCCTGGTTATTTATTGGTGCGCGCAGTGGCTGAGGCAAATTTAAAGGTTTGTCCTGTTCCTGGTGCTTGTGCATTAGTGACTGCATTGAGTGCAGCCGGCATGCCTGCAGATAAATTTAATTTTTATGGCTTTTTACCTATAAAAAGCAAATTACGCATGCAAATGCTACAAGACATTGCTCAAAGCCCGGTAACAAGCGTCGTATATGAAGCGCCTCATCGGATTTTAGATCTGCTTACAAATCTAGCCGCAGTCATCGGCGACAGAAGTATCATGATAGGCAGAGAAATCAGCAAGTATTTTGAAACTTTTTACCGAGGAAATAGTGGTGAAGTCCACCAACATTTAACTAAGCATACGGAAGAAGTCTGTGGAGAATTTGTTGTTTGCGTATCAGGTAATAGTGAGCCAAAATCAAAAGATTCAGTAGAGCTTGATAAAATTCTTCAATTGTTATTAGAAGAATTACCATTGCATAAAGCGGCAAAGATAGCTGCTAAAATTACCGGTTTCCCTAAAAATAGCATTTATCAAAGAGGGTTGGCTTTGACTCATGATAAGTAAACTATTGACAGTTCTAGAATTAGTTATAACGTCCACACATTTTTTACTATAAAAGTAAATAATAATTGGATATCAATAATAGTCGTAACCAAAAAAAATCCGAGATTTTATTGAATCCCTTAAGCTTAATAAAGATTGTTGTGATTTTGAATCTAAGTATGATACATTCGATCAAGTTAGACTCCTATTATATTGTTTACACCTACCAAGAGTAAAGATAGAGAATCGCTTCAATATCATTTAAGCTTTATTTAATATGCATTTAAGTCAGTTTTTAATGATGTCAAGCAAAGAAAAGAGGTTTTGAGAGTGCTTAATTATTTTGAAAAATCTGCAAATTCAGTTTTAATACACGAGAAAATGTAGGGTTAAATTTATCTCAAAATAAAAATGAAGGGTTTTTATTCATTATATTATAGATAAAATTTGGCGATCCATTCGAAAGCAAACGCTAATATTAAGTGATTTAAGTAGAAACGGCCCCTTGTTTTCAATCTTTGAAAGTTCGATTGGAAAAAAATTTTAGTTGAGTTTTTTGAAAAATTTTTAGGGGTTAGTAGGGCTGATTTGATTAATATATTAATCACAAGATCACAAAAAAATTTAAGAATTTATTTTATATAAATCAAGGCGATAAGTCGCTTGAATTGTTAAAAAAACCACTGTTTTTAATGCGGATGACTTACATGATGCGTCTCTGTGGGAAAATATGCAACAACATTATCGGCTTTATGCTAATTTATTAACATTTAAGCAATGTAAGTACCAAAATCTTCAAAAGGCCAATTACATGTTTTTTGATAAGTCGCGCTTTAAAATTATAGATAAGAACAATGGTTATTAGATAGACAACTTTGAGGGAGAAATATCTGCAAACTCGAATGCATGCCAAGTAACTAAGTGGATCAACGCAATTTTAAATTTGCTAGCTTTTTTATTTGGTATAGGGTATCATCATTCCGCCAACTAGGTAATCGCGCACAAATCGTGTGAGGAAAGTCCGGACTCCATAGAGTAAGGTGCCAGGTAATGCCTGGGGAGCGAAAGTTTACGGCTAGTGCCACAGAAAATATACCGCCATATAATGTGGTAAGGGTGAAATGGTGTGGTAAGAGCACACCGCGTTACTGGTAACAGTAATGGCAGGGTAAACCCCACCTGGAGCAAGGCCAAATAGAAACCCTTTAGCATGACTCGTGCTGGGTTTGGGTTGGCCGCATGAGGGGGTTGGTGACAGCCCTCCTAGATGAATGATTACCCACGACAGAATCCGGCTTATCGGTTGGCTTTATACTTTCAAATCTATTGACTGATTTATAGCATCAGCTTTTCAATCAAATCGTTAATCAATTGATTGAACTGCGATAATTCTCTATAAGTGGTGTAAAAAAAATCTGGAATATTAGTCATATTTCATATAATCTTGGCTCATACAGCAAATCAATCATTTGCACTTAATTATTATATTTTTTCAAATCGATAATCTCTAGAGTGAGGGGTCAGCATGTTACCAGGAATCGTAAAACGGTGGGGGCAGGGGCAGAATGGTGAAGCCTTTTTTGCAAAAGGTTGGCAACTTGAGAAAAACAATCAATGTCATGAAGCGATTCAATATTACATTCAGGCCTCTGAAAAAAACCACCCTATCGCAACTTTTTTATTAGGGGTGCATTATTTCAAAGGTGATTTTATCGCAAAAGATGAGGAGCTGGCCAAACAGTCTACTGATCAATATAAATCTGAGGGCATTGCTTATTTGGAAGATAATTCGCAGGAAAATGAGGCCATTGCCCAAAACTATCTAGGTTATATAAATTTTATTGGTTTGGGAGTTGAGCAAAATTTTAAGCAAGCTTTTGAAAATTATCGGCAATCCGCTAAACAAGGAAGTTCAGAGGCACAATTTTATTTAGGGCAATTTTATGCAGAAGGGCTAGGTATTGACAAAAGTGAGCAATTGGCATTTTTGTATTTTAAAAAATCAGCTGATCAAGGTCATGCCAAGGCGCAGTATAGGTTAGGGGAAATTTATTTTCAGGGCTTCGGGGTCAATAAAAATCATTCTGAAGCATTCAAATATTTTAATTTATCAGCGCAGCAGGGATGCGCTGAGGGACAAAATGCAGTCGGCGTTTGTTGGTACGAAGGCTATGGCACCCCCTCAAATTATCTTATTGCTTATCAAAGCTTTTGGGACTCTGCGCAGCAAGGGTCTGCAGAAGCTCGGTATAATTTAGGGCGATGTCACTACGAGGGGCATGGTACATACAAAAATTTGACTAAAGCATTCGAATGCTTTCTTTCAGCAGCCAATCGTGGGCACTCAGATGCACGGGCAAATTTAGCGACTTGCTACCTTACGGGTCAAGGTGTAGCAAAAAATTATTCAAAAGGAGTTGAATGGCTAATTAAATCTGCAAATCAAGGAAATTCGAGAGCCCAATACATATTAGCCAAGGTCTATGATAGCTACAACCCTGAATTTGAAGATGATGGGATCGAAAAAGATAATCAAAAAGCCTTATTTTGGTATCAAAAATCAGCTGAGCAAGGGAATGCAGATGCACAAGTTGCATTAGGTGGCACATATGATTTTGCTCAAGGTGTTCAGCAAGATTATCAAGAAGCCTTTAAGTGGTATCTGAAAGCTGCCGAGCAAAAGCATGCTGATGCGCAAAATAATTTGGCAGTCTTATATTTGAATGGTCAAGGAGTGAACCAAGACTATGAGAGAGCTGATTTCTGGTTTAAGGAGTCGGCTAGGCAAGGCCATGCTCTGGCACAAAATAGCTTAGGCACGATGTATAGAAAAGCAATTGGCGTACTGCAAGACGATGAATATGCATTTCATTGGTATAAGATGTCTGCTGACCAAGAGAATCCTGAAGCACAATATCATTTAGGGCAGATGTGTGAGAATGGGCGAGGCGTCCCCCAAAATGAATATGATGCTCGCTATTGGTATCGCAAATCTGCGGAGAATAAGTATCCAAAAGCATATTATCGGCTGGGGGTCATCTATGAGACTGGGCGTGACGTTAAACAAAACGATATAGAGGCTTACCGATGTTATCTTATGGCAGCTAAGCTAGGTCATGCTAAAGCTCAGTATCAAGTCGGTTGGATGCGTCAAAATGGCCAAGGAGTCAAACTAGATTTTCATAAAGCCACAGAGTGGTATGAAAAGTCTGCGCAGCAGGGCAATGCTGATGCTCAATTTCAATTGGGCATGATGCATAAAAACAGTGGGACTCAACGAAATGATATGGCTGCATGTCAGTGGTTTAGCAAGTCTGCGCAGCAAGGCCATGCTGAGGCTCAGTATCAATTAGGCTGGATGTGTGAAAACCATCGAGGAAGTGAACAAATAAATTCGAGATATGAAAATCCTCAAGTCGATGAACAATATACAGCAGCATTTCACTGGTACCAAAAATCTGCAAAACAAGGCAATTCTGAAGCACAAAACCGTTTGGGAGTCATGTGTGAAAACGGTCAAGGTGTCTCAAAAAATAACCGTGAAGCGAGTGAGTGGTATCGTCAAGCTGCCCAGCAAAATAATGTCCATGCTCAATATAGGTTGGGTTGGATGTATGCTCATGGTCTTGGGGTGGAACAAAATGACCGCAATGCTTGGCTCTGGTATAAAAAAGCTGCTGACTCGGGTGATGCAAAAGCTCAGTATTATTTAGGATTGATATATGCAAATGGCCAAGGAATTGCCCAAGACAACGCAAGAGCTGCTCAATATTACCAGCAATCCGCCAACCAAGGTCACGTAGACGCACAGTATCACTTGGGTATGATGTACCAAAATGGTTTGGGTGTGCGGCAATGTGATAATTTTGCGCGCAGTTGGTATGAAAAAGCCGCGAGTCAAAACCATGCTAAAGCGCAAAATAATTTGGGTGAAATGTTTGCAAGTGGTCGTGGAGGGTTGACCCAAAGCTATGTTAAAGCTTTGGAATGGTATCTCAAATCGGCACAGCAAGGTGATGCTGATGCAAAAAATAACTTGGGGCTATTATACGAACATGGCAATGGCGTCGCGCAAAATTATGAGGAAGCATTGAAATGGTATCGTCAGTCAATAGCGCAAGGAAATGCAGCAGCCCAATGTCATTTAGGGCAAATGTATCAGCATGGTAAAGGCGTTGACCAAGATTATAATGAAGCCCTGCAATGGTATCAGAAGGCAGCTGAGCAAAAATATGCATTTGCCCAATGGTGTCTTGGCCAAATGCACCAGCACGGCTATGGGGTCGCGCAAAATTATGAGGCAGCATTGAAATGGTATCGTCAATCTGCAGAGCAAAATAACGTCCATGCTCAATCTAGGTTAGGATGGATGTATGCCCAAGGTCTTGGTGTTAAGCAAGATTATTGTGAAGCACGGCAGTGGTACAAAAAAGCCGCTGATGCAGGTGATGCAAAAGCTCAGTATTATTTAGGATTGATCTATGCGAATGGCCAAGGAATTGCCCAAGACAATAAAAAGGCGGCGGAGTTGTATGAGTTGTCGGCTAAGCAAGGTCACGTTGATGCACAATATCACTTAGGGGTGATGTATGAAGTTGGTTTGGGTGTTACTCAAAATGAAAAAAAGGCTTGTGACTGGTATCGTAAATCCGCTGATCAAAACCATGCGAAAGCGCGAAATAAATTGGGTGAAATGTTTTCAAGTGGTCGAGGAGGACTGAAGCAGAGCTATGATGAAGCTTTGCAATGTTACCTTGAATCAGCAAAGCAGGGTGACGCTGATGCACAAAATAATTTAGCGCAAGTATACGAGCAAGGCAGAGGCGTTGAACAAAATTATGAAAAGGCTATGGAGTGGTATCGTCGCTCGGCGCAGCAAGAACATGCCGCAGCACAGTATCATATAGGCTTAATGTATGAACGTAGTCGGGGGGTTGCGCATGACTGCATAGAAGCTTTACAGTGGTACCGTAAATCAGCAAAACAAGGATATGTGCTTGCTCAATGGTGGCTAGGACAATTGTATCAACATGGCTATGGTGCAGCAGCTGAGCAAAATATTGAGCGTGCTTTTTATTGGTATCTTAAGGCTGCTCAACAAAAAAATAGCAATGCCCAAGCTGAATTAGGAAAAATATATTTAGAGGGCCTTTACCCCGAAAAAAATTTGCTAAAAGCTTTTCAATATTTTAAGGATGCAGCTGATCAAAATCATACGGCTGCACAAACTCAATTAGGAAAAATGTACCAAGAAGGTTGGGGCACTCCGCAAGATTATGGTCGAGCGATCGTCTACTATACTAAAGCTGCTGAACAAGGAAATCCCGACGCTTTAACAAATTTAGGGCTGATGTGGCGTCGTGGTTATGGGTGCAAACAAAATGATCTTAAAGCCAGTGAATATTTTGAAAAAGCAGCCGCACTTGATGATGCGCGTGCCCAAAATAGTTTGGCAGTGTTGTTTCACAGAGGTTCAAAAGGCATTAAAAAAAATCATCGAATGGCATTTCAATATTACAGCAAGGCAGCTAAACAAGGTCATATCCAAGCGCAGCTTAATTTGGGAATATGCTATGAGGAAGGTATTAGCGTTGATCGAAATAAGAATCAGGCATTATATTGGTTCCGTGCGGCAGCGGAACAAGGCGATACCCGTGCTTTAAATAAAGTGATTGAATTAAATAAAAAACTTGGGATAGTTGCTGAATTGCCGACAGTGAAGGTTAAACCACCTAAATTCAAAGGTCATCAGTGTTCTATAGTTAAGCCTATAGGTAAAATTACTGCAAACTCACCTGCTGCATCGAGCAAACTCGAAATATCTGCCATTGAGGTGATGTCAGCAGAAAAGCCGGTAAATACGAATAATGAATCACCATCTGAACAGGCACCAGATAGCTTTAATTTAGCCTTACATGATGGCCGTATGGAAATCAATTTGGAAATACGATTTGAAGATATTAAACTCGGAAAAGTCATTAGCAGTGGAGGGTTTGGTACCGTTTACAAAGGCTATCACCATGGTCGCAAAGTAGCCATCAAGCAATTACATGTGCAGGAGATGACAGAAGCGGCGTTGAATGAATTTCAGCAAGAGGCATCGATGATGATGCGCTTACATTCACCGTCAGCCGTGACTTTATACGGGGTAACATTGAAAAGCCCTTATTACTTAGTCATGGAATATATGAATGGGGGGTCACTCTATTCCTTATTACATCATAAGCAACCCTTGAGCTGGAAGCGGCGTGCAAAGATAGCGCTAGAAATCAGTCAAGGATTATCATTTTTGCATTCTCGCAATATTTTGCATCGTGATTTAAAAAGTATGAATGTATTATTAGACAAATCGCAGCATATTAAACTCGGTGATTTCGGATTAGCACGCGTCAAACAAGAAAGCTCGGGACAAAATTCCCAAAAATTAGTGGGTACAACTTCTTGGACAGCACCCGAGTTGTTTGAGCGTAAGCCTGTATATAGCAAAGCGAGTGATATTTATAGTTTTGGCATATTGCTTTGGGAGTTAGCGAGTCGCAAGCTACCGTTTGCAGATGCCCCAAATCCAGGAGTTGTCATGGGTTGGGTGATGCACGAGGAGCGTGAAGAAATCCCTTCGGGGACCCCGCAATGGTGTGCGGATTTGATTAAGGCTTGTTGGTCACATAAGCCAGCAGAGCGTCCTGATATATCGGAGATTATTCAACGCTTAGAAGCAGGGTTCATCGAAGAGAAAGCTAAGGCTTTAACAACAACGGCGTCTGCAGAGCCTTCGGCGATTCCGTGTTATTTAGTGAATCATCCTCTGGCGAATGTCCCAGGGTATCTGAGCGGCATTCATGGAGAGTGCTTGAGCATGAATAGTAACGATTCATCAAATGCTGTTTTTTCAGTTGACGGGACAAATTCAGCTACTTCAGGACGCGTGAGTGATTTAGGAATATTTGGCGCGCATGTCAGTCAAGCGGTCAATATTCCGCATTCTGATGAAGAAGCCGACAATAGTTTCCGCTTATCTTAATGTTCTAGTGTGAGGTTTTCTCTATGATAAAGCATCAATGATTGCTAAAAACCGTCTGTTTGATTTTCAACTAGGTTTCTAATAGACTGTAACTCCTCAATAAGACAAAGGATAGGAGCTCGTCATGCCTTTTAAACCTGGTAAGTGGTTAAAGAGAAAACAAGGCAGTAAAACCGGAAGTTCTGGTTCGGAATTAAAACAAGAGTCAAAGGTTAAAAAACTTTCAGTTGAACTTCAAGCAGAGTTGTTATCGAAGGTTTTAGAAGGTTTATCATTAGAGCATGATAACCAAGCGGAGTCAGCGATTTCACATTATACTCAAGCTCACAAAAAAGGTTATTCTGCAGCAACTTTTATTTTAGGGATTCAATATTACTGGGGAACTTGGCTACTGCAAGATAAAGCTCTTGGCCAACAGTATATCGATGAGAATAAATTGGAAGGTATTTCTCTTCTAAAAGCATATGCTGAAAAAAATGATCCTCAAGCTGAATTTTACCTCGCCTATATATACTTGCTCGGACTTGGCGTAGAAAAGGATAGTCAGCAAGCATTTCAGTGGATGAGCAAATGTGCGAATCAGGGCAATTTGCCTGGGCAAAATATTTTGGGTTATATGTTTTCGATGGGCGTGGGCGTTGAGCAAAATCAAGTGAAAGCCATGGAGTGGATTCGTCAATCAGCAGAACAAGGATTCAAAGGTGCACAATGTAATATGGGTTGGGGATATGAAAATGGTAAAGGCGTTGAGCAAAGCTATGCAAAGGCATTGGAGTGGTACACTAAATCAGCAAAGCAAGGGTATCGTGACGCCCAAAATGCGCTAGGTTTTCTATATGAGTCTGGGAGAGGAGTTACACGAAATTACACAAAGGCGTATGAATGGTATCTAAAATCAGCTGAGCAAGGATTTGTGGTAGCGCAAGCTAACTTAGGAGGTCTATATGAGCGTGGCCAAGGTGTTGAACAAAATTACTCAAAGGCGCGCCGATGGTATCTCAAAGCAGTGGATCAAGGAAACGTCACAGCACAGAATAATGTGGCTACAATGTATTTTAATGGCAATGGTGTACAACAAAATTATAGTGAAGCGATGAAACTGTTTCGTTTATCAGCTGAACAAGGTGATTCAGATGCACAATATTGTATAGGTGTAATGTACGTGAATGGCCATGGTGTAGAATTAGATTATAATGAAGCACATAAATGGTATCTCAAAGCAGCTGATCAAGGGCATTCTGATGCACAATTCAATTTAGGGGTTATGTATGAAGAAGGCCAAGGAATACGTCAAGATAACGTCGAAGCACTTAAATTTTTTCGTAAAGCAGCCGCGCAAGGCGATGTCGAAGCTAAATCCAAAGTAAAAAAATTAGAGGCAAAGCTAGCACCTAAAGCAAAATCTCAAGTATCTGCTTCTGTCCCAGCCAAAAAAGAAACCTCCACAAATCTTACTTATAAAAAATTGCAAGTGATTGAAGATGATGCCGAAAAAAACAAATCACTGCAAGCTGATAAAAAACAGCCGCCAAGACAAGGACTATTAAATTCGATATCATCTCTGCAGCCCAGTGATGACAACACTATTAAGCCTTCGTCAGCTGGATCTGCTAAATTCCAATTAAATTCAAAATCGCCGCCTTCGGCACCCTCGTTGCCAGGTGCAAATATCGGTGGGTCGCAGCGTCCGACAGAGAAGCTTGTAAGTACTTTTAATAAAAATTCTATTTCCGCTAATGAATCAATTTCGCAAGGTACTAGTGTTTCGGCAAATACACCGCTAAATTCAAATGAAGCATCCCCACAGCCGCAGTCAACGCATTCGAGCTCAATGCTAAATGCTGGGCGTATGGAAGTAAATTTAGAGGTTTTAGCAGGTGATATACGCTTAGGCAAGGCGATAAGCTCAGGCGGATTTGGGACGGTTTATAAGGGTTATCACCATGGTCGTAAGGTCGCGATTAAGCAATTACACATTCGCGAGATGACGGAAGCGGCGTTGCGTGAATTTCAACAAGAGGCATCGATGATGATGCGCTTACAATCGCCATCGGTCGTGACCTTGTACGGTGTCACTTTAAAACCGCCTTATTATTTAGTCATGGAATATATGAACGGGGGTTCTTTACATCATTTATTGCAGAGTCAAGTAGCATTGGATTGGAAGCGTCGCTCGAAGATAGCTAGAGAAATTAGCCAGGGATTATCTTTTTTACATTCGCGAAATATATTGCATCGAGATTTAAAGAGTATGAATGTGTTATTAGATAAATTACATCGAGTGAAGTTAGGCGATTTTGGTTTAGCAAAGGTGAAGCAAGAGAGCTCGAGTCAACAAACTCAACAATCGGTGGGCACAACGGCTTGGATGGCGCCGGAGTTGTTTAAGCGCCGCGCAGTTTATAGTCAGGCGAGTGATATTTATGGTTTAGGGATGTTGCTTTGGGAGATAGCGAGTCGCAAGTTACCCTTTTCGGATGCTCCAAACCCGGCAGTCGTGATGGGCTGGGTGATGCAAGGTGAGCGTGAAGATATTCCCGTTGAAACACCACGGTGGTATGCCGATTTGATCACTGCGTGTTGGGATGCTGAGCCTTCACGTCGGCCAGATATTACTGAAGTCGTGCAGCGTTTAGAGGCAGGTTTTGCCGAAGAGAAAATGAAAGTTGCGGGTACGGCAGAGAAGCCATCCGTTGCGAATCCTACAGGAGTTCCTTCAATTACTTCTGGACAAGTGCCAAGCAACGAAGTCAATATTTCTGGTGGATATATCAGTGGAATTCAAGGAGCATATTTTAGCGGCTCTGATATGGAACCGTCGATGTATGATAGCGGAACAAATTCAGCTGTTTCAGGGCGGGTGAGTGATTCAGGGATATTTGGTGCGTATGTGAGTCAAGCGGTCAATATTCCTTCTGATGAAGAAGCCGACAGCGGGTATCATTCGCCAAGGTTTTCTTAGAGCGACACATAGGATAGGCCAGAAGGCTCAGTAATCAATGAGTAGTGTCTGGTCAATTAAACGGTCAAAATTCTGTAAAAGCCTGCAGGTCTGTTGAAAAAGTAATACATGTGTATAAATATTAGGACAAAAATAATTTTAATCACCCACTTTATAGTTTGAATAATTGTTGTCATGTAGCACTGAATCTGAAAATTATCCGATCTGAATACATTTGCACTCAATAATGCTCAGCCTGTAGTTTGGTCATATGATATAGAGCGCTGAGGTGAGGAACCTAACTTCATAACACAAACTTATTTAAAGTCTCACTAGATTTTTTGTTATCTAGTATAGTTTCAATTTTAGAGATATCTGACTCCAAATCATTCTTCAAATTTTTTGTTCGTTCTAAGTGTATTATAGATTCAGGTGATTTTTCTATTAAAGCAATACCTTCCTTATAACTTTTAATTGCATTACTGTATTGCTCCTTCTTTGTAAAATTATTTCCATTTTTTTTACATTTTTCAACTTTCTTTTTCAACTTAAGAAAATCTATAGCTAGAGTCATGTTCAAAGTATCTTGTGTTAAAGGTTTTGCAATGTTAAGTTTATTACAAAACCCAAATTTTTTATTTATTGCTCGATAATTACTATCACAGCCAATAAAAATGTTTTCTAGATTTTCTTGTAATTTTTCTATAGAATAGAATTTTTCATAAGGTAAGTTTGTAGATTTACAAATTTCTTCTGCTACTTGTAGATAAGGTTTAAAATGGCCACTACCATTATTCCAAAGATGGATTTCCCCATTTTTGTAAATGATACATCCTGCATATTTAACCCCGGTCTTTATTTCTAAAGGAGTTGATATGATATTTTTATTTAATTTAGGGTCTTTACTAATTTGACATACAGCAATAAATAACTCATGGTGGCCAGTATTACAAATAAATAACTGATCATTTGGAGCAACTATAAAAGCATCAATTTCACTTGTATCGGCTAATGTTTTTTTTCTTTCACATTCGGGTATAATCATGTATGTTCCAACTTTTTTTATCTTGAAACATTTTTCTTTATACCATTTTTCATCGTCTTCTAGCTCTAGTTTATAGCAGTAACTATTATTACCACGCACAAGGTTCGTTTCTCTACTTCTAAAGAAAACCATCTTATTTTTTTCATTTGAAAAAATATGACCTTCATCTATGTCTTTAATTTTTGTTTTCTCAAAATTTTCTAGACGTTTGGATGCTTCAGTTTTATTAGCAGATAACTTTTCTGTTAATTCATCTTTATGACTAATTTTTATAGCTTCTTCATAGTAATTTATTGCTTGCTCCCATAAGCAGTTATCAAAAGCAAGTTTCCCTAATTGGCTGTAGCCAAAACATAGAAATTGCTTATAGTCTAATACATTAACCTCATTCTTCATTTCATTAACGAATTCCGTTAAATATTTTATTGAAGACATATAATTATAGACTTTTAAATAAGCTAAAGATAAAAGCTGAAATTTGTGAATATTAGAAAAAGAGAATTTATTTTTAAGCAAATCAATGACTTGGATATATGCTTCTTGTTGAAAATAGATAAGGGACAAACAATAGATGGCTAATTGATTTTCTTCATTATTGTTTGCCAGTTTTTCTACAAATTTAACTTCATCTTCATTAATTTCAATCGCAGATAAACATTTAGTTCGAATAATATCCAGTTTTATCTCGTTCTTGCTCTCATCAGAAATTGGTAAGGATATAGCACGGTTAAAAGATTCCATTGCATCTGAGTATTTACCAACTCTCTGTTCGGAAACTCCTTTTTGGTTCCAAAAAAAAGAAGAGTTTTCACCAATTTTTTTTCAATCGCTGATTTATACAACCTACACGCTTCGTCATTATACCCAAGAAGAATATACAAGTCAGCAAGTTCAGCATAAGGTTTCTCGTATTTTTCGTTCCAAAAAATGCTCAGTTTATAGTAAATTTTTGCTTCTTCAAATTCCTCTAGTGCTTTTTTTACATTTCCCAAGCTGTTGTAAATATGGGATATATTAACTGAATCAAAACATTCATCAATACCGAGGACGATTAATTTTTTAAGATATGCTTCAGAAGATTTCCACGCCTCAAAAATTTCTTTGCTTGAAGATTTTTCTTTTATCAGAGAATTTCGAATGTTAACAGAAATTGTATAGCTTAGGGTCGTTAAGAAGATACTCAATAAGCCATCTTTTAATTCTTTTCCAGGATAACGAATTATATTACCAGAATTTGAATTTTGCTCATAAAATACTGTCTCTTCATTTGTAAGACGATCTAATTCAGATAAAACTTCATCACTAATTTTTTTTGATTGGCTATAATCTTTATTAAAATTAAGTATTGCTGCAATGTGTAAACTTACAAGAAAATATTTGAAACTTTTTTTGCCAGCTTTTGATTCAATATTATTTAATAATTTAATTAATTCTTGATTCACCTCGTCACTTTCGTTACTCAGCCCTGGTGGGGGACTAATTAAATTTATTTTATTTCCAACATCATTCCAATAATGCTCCATAGTTTTCAAAAAATTAATAATATTTTGGATTATTTTATTTTCTTTTGGTGGTGATAACATCACAGTTATGTTAGCTATTTTTGTAAAAAAAAGAGGGGTGATATGAAAAAGATCATCAGTTTTTTTCTCTAACATTATTTCTTCCTTAAAAAACTTACTAACCCTAAATTAAAGACTAATGATATTTCAAACTCAAGTTAATGTCAATAAAATTTTGATGTTTTTTATGTTTCCATATGCTTTGCTAAAAATTTAAAGATGATCCTGGTGGAGAAATGATATGCTCACGCAGGTGATGTTGAGAATATACAGATGACTTTAAATGCAATGCATGATGATTCATAGCTAAAAGCAGAATATTTAAAGATACAGCTGCTATAACTTTTAATGTCAACGATAATTTGATCGATAAATGACGAAAAGCTATTGTAAGTTGAAACGCAAGAAACATACTGACTTTAATGAGCACAAGAAATTAAGATGTTTTTGCATTGTGGTTTTGCAGCTTAAAATGAAGTGAATTACGATTTTATTTTTATAGGCTTTATCTGGCTTTTTGAAAAAATTTTTCTTCGCCCTTTCTCAGCTTCGAACGGAATCAACAAGGGTCCATCGTCCTTCAATATCTTCATGTGTGATAGTGAAGCTATATCCCTTGAAAACTTTTCTTAACACCGCTGGTGCCATCTAATGCTCCATACTATACAGGAATACTCGCTTTGCCCATTCGAATTAATGTAACACTTATTTGTTTTAAATCCGGCCGATGGTCAGTGGAATACCTCAGTGCTGGCAAAGGGCAAGCATCCAGATAGTTTTCATAATCGCCATACAGTGACAGTAACATACTATCAAGATTGATGCTCCCTTGCAACGAACCTTGCTTTAAACAAACCTCATACAACACTTCGCTAAATAGTTGAATCGAACCACACTTGGGTATCTCATCCAAATGGCGCTTGAGCATATTATCGTTAAAATCTTCATGGGTCGCTTCTATGCCTGAGAGTAAATCCAGTGGCTTGTTAGCATAAAATATAGGGTAAAAGATATAATATTCATGTCACTTAACCCAAGCCACTTAAAATCACTGCCGCACTTCGGTAGCCATGGTATATTTTACCGCATTTTTCCAAGTTGAGTGGTAATTGCTTATTGAACTTATCAACTAAGTCTAACTCTTTAATCGTTGCAAGTCTTAACCCTAGATAGCCTAAACTTTCCGTTTTATAAAATTCCTTTGATAACTCCATTGACTGCACTTTCTTACCCTTAAAAAAACATAGTTTAACAGCTCGTTGACAATATCCTTGTGATCCATTGACACCAAAGAACGTCAGCTATTGTCTATTCCTTATCGATTAATTAAAAAATATGGAGTTCGGTGTAGCGGAATATGAAAGCGATTATAGCCAGCTTAAAAATCATGGCTAGGGCATTTATCATTTTCAGATGTAAGTATTAGATCATGAAAACAACTTGCCATTAATAGCCAAAGAGAAAAAAAATACACGCAGGATTGATTAGTATTCAAACAGCTTAACTGTAATTTTATGTTGCGAAATAAAGATTGTATTATATTTGAATCTAGGCTAGAATAAAAACAATGGATTTCACAACAAGGTTAACTATGTTTAGCGATAAAGATTTAGAAGTACGGGCGGGGATTCGTATCGTCGTCAATGGAGAAGAGTATTTTTACTCCTTGGATTTTTTTATGACAAGCTTTATTGAATATACTAATAAAGAAATTAATAAATTAGATCCTATAAAATTAGTAGATAACAGTACTGCAATGTGTGACTTGAAAGAAGGTAGTAAAAAATACTTTCAATTAAGCCAAGCTATAATTCCAGAAAATAATAAACTAATCGTTGAGTTATCGACCCCAGAAGAACGAGTAAAGGCTTCTGAAGAATTAGTTGAGGCTCGTGAACTTTTAGCTCAATTAGGAATTGAAACTCCATTTGTATCTTTAGAGCAAGCAGTTTCTGACGCTAATAATATTAATAAATATTATTGCTTTATGATAAATAAGAGAGAAATAAATATGCCCATTAGTATGGAAACAAATAGATATATTTATGATTTCAATTTAACAAAAGGAAGGGATAATGATAAAATATCTTATAAAGATATGTGTAATTATATAAAAGATTATAAGGAAGAATTAATAGCTAATTACTTTCAGGAAAATAATATATCCGATGAGGAGTTGAAAAAAGAATATAGAAGTCATTATATGCTTGATTATGAGAGGCAAATAGCAAAAGATATGTTGACATATATCTTTACTGGAAACACAGAGCTTAAAGAGCTTAAAAAGCTCGAAGTATTTTCAACAATAATAGCAACTTTATTCATTGCTGAGCCAAGTAAAAATCCTAGTTGCTTTATTCCTACATTAATGTTACTAGATTTAATATCTAATGCCCAATCAGCACCATATAATCAACCGTATCATTTTGCAAACTGTTTGACCAACCAATTCTTAGCCTATCAGGACAATATAAATGAAGCATATTTTGCTTCTGCTAAATTTTTCTCAAACAAAATTGAAGGGTTAGGTAAGAAAGGAGAAAAGCGTTTACTTTCCGAGCAAGAAAAAGTCGATTTTAATGGAATGAAGAAATATGGTAAGACTAAAAAAAATGTCAATAGGGTAATTACATCAGATTATCTTATGCGTCATGGTGGATATTTTCCAATGTCACATAGCTTTTCATTTAGTGAACTCGAGGAAAAAGCTAAAGAAGGAATAATGGCTTTATCTCACAAAAAATCATTTATTATTATTTCTGATTGGCTGAGGATGAGAAACATAGGAGCTGTTAGCCTAAATAAAGATGAAGTCGATGCCAGAAAAATAACAGATCACATTGATAAAAATAATGATATTTTAAGTGAAAAAGTTTTCCCGAAAATTTGGCTTGAAATAGATTTCTACATTAAAAATAACGAATGCTTTTCATTTTCTAATATTGAGCCACGCAATACAACAAGCTATTCGAAAAAAAGTATTTTTTGATTTTAATAAATTTGAATTATGTGCAATTTATGGCGAAGATATCTCTGGTGTAAAAAAACGGGGAAAAAATAGACAATGTTTAATGAGTTATCTGAAGTCCAACTCTGAACCTCTTAGCTTACGTTTTACACTGGCTTTTATTGACCCATCGCGCTTGAGGATGTTTAAAGCATGTGACTTATGATAGCAATATTTTACCATCAACCGACAAGACGTCTCCTTCAGTGACTTCACTGATGGCATGCATCCCGCTCATGAAACATGTCTGAAATTGTTTCGTATCTAAGCGTCTCATGACCCAAGCAATTGTATTGTCTACAGGAATACCCGAAGAATAAGTTAAGAATTGACGCAACCTATCAAGCTTCAGGTCGCCGAAATCTTTTATCGATTTCCACCCTTCACATCCCGATATCGTCGCACTCACCACCAATAAAAGTATTTCAGTAGCGGATAGCGTTTGGTGCGCTCAACGCGTGTATCTGATACCCCATTGAAATGACTGAATAAATCACAATCCATGGCTCAAGTTTCGTCATTATCAATAAAGCAATGCTTATTTGATCAGATTCAGTGAGCTCTGCCGATCAATATTATTCATCAATTCCAAATTTAGATGATCTTGCCCTGCAGTGTAGAAAGACCTAAGTATTTGCGCCAACGTTTTAATGCTATCATCATAATTGTTACCATCACCAGTTAGCTCGCCCACTAGTTCTGAAAAAGTCAGTAATGGTATTTGCATTGTATAATTGTAATCTCATCCTCAGCAACCTTGTAAACAAGGCGATGCTCTCTGTCAATACGTCTTGACCAATATCCCGATAAATTATGTTTAAGAGGCTCAGGATCTCCTAATCCAGAAAAAGGATCTCGCTTAATATCCCGCACTAACGTATTAATCCGTTTAAGTAGTTGCTTGCTGGTTTTTTGCCAATAAAGGTAGTCATTCCACGCATTATCCGTCCATGATAGAATCACTCTTCAATTAACCCTCGTTGCTTTGTATTTCTATCTTCCACCTGAGCAATTGATTGAGCAAGTCGTTTCGCATTTTCTGGACTAGCCAGGAGGTAGTCTGTCTCTTGGTAAGAGCAGAAATCATCAAGACTCATAACTACCGCAGGCTTGCCGTTTTGCCTAGTGATTAAGACTGGCTTATGATTATCATTAACTTTATCAAGTATGCCTGCTAAGTGACTTCTAAATGTTGAATATGTAATCGTATCCATTGGAATACCTATAATTAAATCATTGTACTTTTAATTGTACAACAAGCTAGCGTCAAATGCAAGACCTAATCTTAATTTATGTAGGTAACATGGCATTTGACCGAATTAAGTAATACTCAACTTGTCCGGAGATTGTGTCTCGTCTATCGCTTTATAATTGACAAAGGATTCGGGCATGTTCGTATACTTTCGCTAACGTATATGAAAAATAATGCTGTACGCCAATTTTAGGTTCAACCCCAACTATGGCGGAACGATATGACCACCAGACCCCCTATATTTTAACGCTTTCTTAACTGGGTTTACTCCCTTGGGTGGACTCCGAGGTGTTCAATTGTGACTCTAAGCGCTCAAGATGCTTGAGTGCATCAAAAAAACCTAAACGTTCTAAAACGGGAGTTATTTTCACCACGGCAAGTTTATCTACTGTTTGAGGATGATTATTTTTTCGAGCCAAAGCTTCAGGTTTTAAATGATGATGATTGCGTAATTTTAAATTTGCACCGTGTTTTGCTAAGTGCACAACCATAGGTGTTTGGCCATTTTCTGCGGCTAGGTGCAGCAGGGTATTATTGTTTAAGTCAGCGCTGACATTGACATCAGTCATTATATGGACAGCTAGTTTGAATAACGGCAGATGATTTTGTTTCAAGGCATACAGGGCCAAATCCAGAGAAGAAATAGAGATGTTTAAGCCTTTTTGAAGGGCTTCCAAAAATGCTTTGGTGCCCTTTAAGTTATCGCCATAGGCTGTAGCTACTGCTTTTAGCCAGTATTGTGGGGATTGGGATTTCATCAAATCTTGCCAGTGCTTTGGCTTTAATAACAACAGCATGGCGGGCAGATATGCTTCAATCATCGCTGTTTCTTACGAACAGAGGTGTTGCAGTAAAGTGGTGTTTTGCTGATTGAGTGAGGCGGTGAGTAAACGAGGGTCTTGGCGCAAGATTTCATTGTATTGACTGATATTCATGGGTAATGTGGCGGTGAGATTCAACAGTGTTTTTTGCAATGTCATTGAAACATACACTTCTTGCCAATAGGATGGATTGTTGTCGAGAAATGTACGTATCATTGAACGCACTCGATTGTTACGAATGAGCACGGTTGAGTCAAGTGGCTCATTGGTTTCTGGGCTAGTTTTTTTTATCGTAAAGTGTTTTTCTATGGCTTCACGTTCGTAAGTAAACCCATCCTGTGCAATCACTGGGTCAAACATGATTTCATGAGTAATCGGACACAGAAAATCTTACGTCTTCTTAACGGCTTTGTTAGTCCTCGAATGACTATTGTCGTTGTGCATATCACTTGGTGTGGTCCATTTCTTAAACAATGAAAATGTTCCTGTGGTTAAGTGTTCAACTTGACTGGGTAATTGCGGTCGTTCTCCCGCTTTATTTTTCATCAGCCTGAGGTTGAGATAACGTTTGCTCAAAAAATCGACCACTGCCCACTGCTTATGCTTTGCAGCAATATGTAGCGCCGTATTGTCATTAAAATCATCGCCGTCTTGACCGTAAGCACTGATTTTGATTTTACTGAGTAAGTCCTTGATGGTTTCCAAGTCACCCTTTTCAGCCGCTGTTAGGTAGCGCTGAAAATCAACACGATTTCGTGTAAGCAGCAGGTTAATGTTTGATTTCAGTTCTCCACTGACATCAGTAAAGATTTTCAGAAGCGCATGGTTCTCTCTAAAAGCATTTAGCAAATGCTGCGCCCCCGCAGCGCCGATCTTATTACAACTTAAATGAATTGAGGTGAGCGCGGTGTTGAGTTTCAGTGCCTCAGCCAAATACTGCGCCCCCGCAGCGCCGATGTTATTATCATACAAATTGATTGAGGTGAGTGTAGTGTTGACTTTCAGGGCCTCAGCCAAATGCTGCACCCCCGCAGCGCCGATGTTATTCTTATATAAATCAATTGAGGTGAGGGCGGTGTTGACTTTCAGCACCTCAACCAAATGCTCCGCACCCGCATCGCCGATGTTATTCCTATATAAATCAATTGAGGTGAGGGCGGTGTTGACTTTCAGCACCTCAGCCAAATGCTGCACCCCCGCAGCGCCGATTTTATTACAACTTAAATGAATTGAGGTGAGCGCGGTGTTGACTTTCAGCGCCTCAGCCAAATGCTGCGCACCCCCAGCGCCGATGTTATTACTCTCTAAATCAATTGAGGTGAGGGCGGTGTTGAGTTTCAGCGCCTCAGCCAAATGCTGCGCCCCCGCAGCGCCGATTTTATTACCATTTAAATGAATTGAGGTTATCGCGGTGTTGACTTTCAGGGCCTCAGCCAAATGCTGCGCCCCCGCAGCGCCGATGTTATTATAACCAAAACCAATTGAGGTGATCGCGGTGTTGACTTTCAGGGCCTCAGCCAAATGCTGCGCCCCCGCAGCGCCGATGTTATTATAACCAAAACCAATTGAGGTGATCGCGGTGTTGACTTTCAGCGCCTC
>Ga0100402_1001790_pt1 | contig 24560 bp, 22 predicted proteins | sample CryGeyme20150102_FD_80419 | JGI IMG/M metagenome (GOLD analysis project Ga0100402, IMG submission 80419) | Groundwater microbial communities from Crystal Geyser aquifers in Utah, USA - Crystal Geyser metaG 2015-0102 | ecosystem: Environmental > Aquatic > Deep subsurface > Groundwater | place...
CTACGGTTCGGATCGGTTTGGCGACAGAGATTCTAGAGACTATGGAGATCATTGGGAAGTGGGAGCCTTTATTGAAGGGGCGACGATCACTATTCCTTATCCAGATGAATCGCAGTTTATCTGTCATGGTTGTGAGATCACGGGGAGGTCGACTCCAGCTAAGCCGGACCGTCCGCAGATCATTCTGCCTCCTGTTTTGGGCCCCAAGGGGGAAGTCGCTGACGACAGCGATCCATTTACTTTGCAGGGGTCCAGGGAAGACATTCGTTCAAGTTTGACAGATTTTTCTAGGGATACCTCTGGGATTGACCCCGAGATCAGTGCTCGAAGTAGAGATTTTGCGGAGGAAATGCGAAGAGGCGAAGAGATGGTCTCGCTGCGCACGAATTCTCTAAAGTCGAAATATGGAGAAGAGTCTCCATTTGAAGCAAGCACTTCCAAGGCACCAACTAGTCTGATTCAGGGGGGCAAAACCTCTGAACCTAGCATTGGAGTCGCTGGTTTGGATGCTGAGATTTCGAACAAGCAAGCATTAGTGTCTAGTTTGATTGAAACGCTTCAATCCAAGCCTCTAAAAGATCCAGTGGAGCAAGCAAAAGCTGAAAGAGCTTTGCTTGCAGCACAAATGTTAATCGACGCTGCTAGAGAAGATGCAAAGTATTCCTCGGAATCTGCAAAAGCACTTCTTGATATGGCGCAAGAGATTTGCAACATGGTGGGACCGGACATTCTTAGAATGGGCGTCGGATTCATTCCTATGGTGGGTGATGGCGCTGACATTGTTGAAGCTGTGACAGGCAAAGATATTGCCACGGGGGAAACGCTTTCTTCAGGACAGAGATTCCTAGCTGTGGTGTCAGTTGTTGCAGGCAATCGAGCTTTGTATGAAGGCGTATTCAAAGGCTTTAACAAAATAATAGTTGAGGGCATTGAAAGCTTTGAGAAAGTTGTAGTGCTTGGCAGGAGGTATGGCAAAGATGTTAATCTAGACCCTCGGTATGCCAAATGGACTGAGAAGGTGTGGACAGACGGTGAGAAAGTTCTGGACTATGTTACTACGAAAACGGAAACGTATTTCCGAGTTTTTGGGGGAAAGAGCGGGAAAGAGCGTAGCTTTGTTCTCGGGGTAGACCCGAGAAACTATTCGAAAAGTGATTTAAGAAAAATGCTTGCGATTCCCGAGTCCAACACGATGGAGTATATCGTTGAGGTAAAAGTTCCCCCGAAAACAAGAATGCGGGCTGGGGTTGCGGCACAAAATTGGTTTGGAGAGGGTGGACTGTTTCAATATGAAATTTTAGACGAAGTTGATAAGGTGGGAATAAAGTGGGGAGACTCGATAATATGGCCATAGATGCAAAAGTAAAGCTTTCAGTTGGTGAGATAGAAATTACGCTGCCATCCGGAAAGGTGATTCGAAAGACTGTCGAGGGCAAGGCTGAGACTGTGATCTGTATGAAAGATCGATTTGTTGTTTTGTTGAGGGAAGTTACGGAGAAAAATTACAGTAAGAATCTCCAATGCTACAGCTATGATGGAGAGCTTTTGTGGATTTGTGATGCTCCCACTGATGAGGATACTTGGATGGATATATATGAACATCAGGGGAAAATCATGGCGGGCTCATGGGGAACTTATAGTTGTGAAATTAATCCGAGTTCAGGCGCTTGTTTGAATGGCGTATATACCAAATAGACTTGTTAAATAGGAAAGGCAGTAGAGTGGAAAAAGAAGCTAGAGTGCAAATTGATTCAGGAAGAACTAAAAATTGTGTTTTTACAAAATAATGCTACTTTTAGGCTTGATGAAGCTTATTTTGGGGAAAGGCGATGGAATGGAAATAGAAGCTAAGGTTGGGATCAATGATTGTGAGATAAAATTGGAGCGGCCTGCTTTGTTTTAGCTACGGTGGTGAGTTGTTGTGGGTCTCAGATGCGCCTTCTGTCGAAGATTCATGGTCAAATGTTTGGGTTGATGGAGATGTCTTAAAGGCGTTCTCCTGGGGAACTTACAGTTGTGAGATTGATTTGAGCTCAGGATTGAGTTCGAATGGTGTGTATACCAAATAGGTCGATGGCTGATTAGAGGCAATGGAATGGAAATAAAAGCTAAGGTGTCAATCGACGATTGTGATCTACATATTGAATTACCAGATGGCACTGTTGTGAAACGAACATTTGCTTCGGCGATCGAAAAGTTTGTCTGTATGTTCGATCGGTATTGTGTCGTCTTGTCGGGTAACGATGATGAAGATACCAGTAAAAATTTACTCTGTATAAGTTACAGTGGTGAGTTGTTGTGGGTTTCAGATGCGCCTTCTGTTGAAGACTCATGGTCAAATGTTTGGGTTGAGGGAGATGTCTTAAAGGCGTTCTCCTGGGGTTGCTTTAACTGTGATATCGACTTTGAATCCGGGAAAATTAGGAACTGCGTTTTTACAAAATAGAGTTTATTTTTGGGAGAATCGATCACGTGGCATTAGTTCCTCTAGCCCAACAACAACGGAATCAAAATGATTGAAAGCAATGTGCTGAGCACGGTGGCGACGGAGACTTTTTCGGGTTCGGCTTTGAGTAGGCTGGCGAAGGCGACGACGTTGGCGGCCATGGGGCATAGGGCGATTAAGACCAAAACATCTTGAACAAGTGGTGAGAAGAGGCCGGTGCCTGAGACGCGGTCTAGTGCGATCATGGCGTAGGTGATGATGGGCCAGACGGCGTATTTGATGAAGAAAGCAAAGAAGTTGAACTTCCAATCGATGTCGCTCGCAGAGCGCACATGCGAGAGTGCGATTCCAATGAGCATCATTCCTAATACGGAAAAGGTACCTTTGATCCAATTGAAGAATTCAAAATGCTCTCCCTCGAGCCTGAGTCCAGAGAAATTGAGAAGTAGCCCAAGCGCAAAAACATAAAGCACAGGCAGGCGTAAAAGTTTGCGCACACTGTCCATTGGGGTGTAGTGACTTCGGGCTGTGATGTAGACGCCGAAAGTGGACTCAAAAATCACAAAACCAAATGCGATCATAACGATAATGGGGAAAGAGTCTGGACCTAGCAAGGCGATGGCCGCAGGAAATCCGAAATAACCAGAGTTCGCGTTGCCGCCTGCGTAAGCGAGAATATTACGCGCTGGCGATTTGAAGAAAAGTCCGCCAAGCATCCAGCTGATCCAGCAGATCACTCCGCAAAGCGCGATGTAGATGAAGGGAAGGGCTATGAGCTCAGGGCTTAGTTTGGCGTTAATAACGCCGGGAAAAATCGTGAGAGGAGAAAAAATGTAAATCATCAAAGGAGCAATGGAATCGCGGCTGACGCCCAGCTTTCGGCCGGCGAAGTATCCGAAGATCACGAACAAGAATAGTGGCGCTAGTTTTGCGCTCAAATGCCAAAATACGGAAGGCTCCATGTGTGTGAGCGGTCATAGCTGGGGAGTGGATAGCTGTAAAGTCTAGAAGCGGAAGTCTTTGGCTGGCGGGCTTGCTTTCACCTCGCTCTCATCTTAAAAATAGGAGGGTGTGGTCGTTGATCAAAAAGTGGCTTTTTAGTCTGGATGCGGAGAAGGCTCATAAGCTGACCGTTAGATCCGTTCGCATTCTGGGAGTCTTTGGATTTTTGCTCCGCTGGCTGACCGGGACACCTTCTCAGAAGAAGATGCTCTCAAAAGATGAATTCAAAGCACTTAATGTCCATACTTCAGGTCTCGATTTCCAACATGCTTTGGGGCTAGCAGCTGGCTTTGATAAAAATGCTGAGATGCTTAATGTGATTCAGGCGCTTGGCTTTGCGGCGATTGAAGTTGGGACTGTCACACCGAGACCACAGTCTGGAAATGAAAGGCCAAGACTCTTTCGTAAGCCAGATCGATTGGCCCTATTTAACCGGATGGGCTTCAATAACGAAGGAGCAGATCGGGTCGCGGAGAGAATCTCGAAGTTCCGAGCCAAGAAGCCAAATACGAATTTGAGAATAGGTGTGAACATTGGAAAAAACAAAGACACCTCTGCTGCCGATTCGGCACAGGATTATGGCTTTTGTGCGGAGAAATTTGCGGAGCTTGCGGATTACATCGTAATCAATGTAAGCAGCCCCAACACTCCAGGACTTCGGGACTTGCAAGGGCTCGAGGCGCTTGAGGCGATTGTGAAATCTGTGAAGGAAGCGCTTAAAGACAAAGGTAAAAATGATCTTCCCGTGTTTTTGAAACTCGCACCCGAGTTAGGCACCGAACAACTTAAAGATACGATTGAGGCCACAGAAAACTGGGGAATCTCGGGTTATGTGCTCACCAATACTTGGGGCGGAACACACAAAGGTTTTACCGGAGGATGGAGCGGGCAACCCGTGCGTGATTACTCTTTGCGCGCTCTTCGCTATGCGAGAACCGCGACTCAGAAAACTATTATAAGTGTCGGTGGAATTTTGACACCGGAAGAGGCTGAGCTTCGACTCAGTGCGGGCGCTGATTTGATTCAGATTTATACGGGATGGATATACTCCGGTCCGAAGTTCCCCTCTGATATCGTTCGATTCCTGACACGATCAAAGAGCTGACATACTTACATAGGGTTGTTCCCTGATAAAATACTCCTATTGTGAGACGAGATTTTAGATTTTTATCTGCTTTTGTTTATGCTGGAATTTTTGCTTGTGGGGCATTTTCGAACGCTGCGCAAGCTGATGCGATTACGATTCGTAATTTTTCGGGAACTGATATTGGTACGACTCCGCAAACCTTAACGGGTACGACTTCCGAGGCGGGAACGACCCAAGTTATTCGTGTTGGTGTTGATGGCACGATTGCGGGGGGAGACAATGTTGAGATCACAGTTGCTGGAGACAAGTCCTTCGCTGAAGTGGTTGTATTGTCAGACGACGGTAGTGCTCTCATAGGGAATAAGTTCACGCTTACTTCTGCTAGCTCTGAAAAAATACTGATTATTAAGGGCGTTGATGATGAGACTCAGGATGGCAGTGTCGCTGAAATTCTGAATTTCGAAGTTACGGCTCGAGTAGGGACTGTAGTTTCACTGGGGATTGAATATGATCTCACCGTCAACAACTCCGACAACGACGGCACCTCAGCGAGCACGGCGCCTAGCGAGCCGACTCAACGTTATCCGCTTACGAATGCAAACTTCGCCACAGATGAAAATTTTCTTTGGGAACATGCCTATGATCGAGAAGGCAACAACCTAACGTATCAACTTTGTGTGCGCGCTGATGGGGAAGATATTGCGAAGTGCGTGTCCGTTGATGACGACTCCCTTGTGCCCGGTTCAGGTGTTGCAAAAGTCAGCTGGCCTCTAGCTCTGGCCATCTTGTCGATGATGGCGCTCTTCAAATTCGGTCGACGCAAGAAGCGCCGGACGGCCACTCACATCATTCAATTCGCGCCTCAAGTCAGACGCAAAGCTCCAAGTGGCGCGATCCTCGTCTTTCTCCTCTTTATCCTCACAGCAGCGTGTGGGAATCAGGCTTTGATCGATGCCTTGCAAGTGAGTCCGAGACCTTCTGTGAAGTCTACATTTCCAGACCTGCTTGAGAACACGGATTACTACTGGCGGGTGTATGCCGATGATGGGGCGGGTAATGTGGTGCCCACAAGCAGTGAAATTAAATTCAAGGCGGTGGCTCCATAATGACTACTAAGAGATATTCCAGAGCTCGCTATTTCACAGGACTAGTGGCTTTGCTTTGTGTGTGCGCCACTGCTTATGCAGCCAAAAACAACTCTAAACTTCCTCCAAGACAAAAACAGACTAAAGAAGACGCACTTGGTGATAGTGAGGCCATGAAAGAAGTGAATCGTCTCACTCAAGATGAGCCAGAAAACACGGAAATGAGCGGTGCGCTAGCTCCTGTGACCATCTCAACGACAGTGATCAAAGACCTTCGCAAGTCTGAAGAAGAGGCGAAGAAAAATAAAGAATCTAAAACCGAAGTCACGGTTCAAAAACTTGATGAGATTCCGAAAGAGTCAGAGGGGGAGCCTCCCGTTCCTACGGCGGATGCCCCTGAGGTCAAATATTGGCGCTTCTTCAAAAAGAAACCTGAGCTTGGATTTACGACAGGCTGGGCCTTCACCCACAAAGACCTCGCGACTCTTGCGGGGAGCGGATTTGCCTTCGGACTTATGGGAACCCAAGAAATCGACGAAAAATTACAGGTCCAGGTGAGGCTCAATGCTAGTCATCACACCAAAGACGAGACCTCTCGGCGAAATAGGCTCTGGATTGTTCCTACAGAAATTCTCATGCTATTCACGAAGCAAGTCGGAGAGATTATATTCTACGTTCAACCAGGACTCGGGGCTGCGTATTGGAATTCAAGCAGCGCTCGCACGGTTGATGGCTATACTGAGACCGCACACGGGTTTGATTTTATGGCTTCTGGTGGTGTCGGGTTAAAGTATAGGATACCGAATCAAGACTGGAAGGTTGGAGCTGATTATAGCTTCGCTTATGTGTCAGGGTATTTCGATAATTATTTTTCAAGAATTATGGTCTATAGCTCGTATCAATTCTAGCTCCCTGATAAGCTACGACTAAGTCGTCATGTTCAAAAAATTATTCAAAAAAGAAGTTTTCTCATGGGCCCTTTATGATTGGGCCAATAGCGCATTTTCGACCTCTATCATGGCAGGATTTTTTCCGCTGTTTTACAAAAGCTATTGGAACGCGGGTGTTGATGCCGCCGTCAGCACTAGCCGCTTAGGATTGACAAACTCCATCGCAAGCATCTTTATCGTCATATCCGCACCGTTTCTTGGTGCGCTAGCCGATGAAGCTGGAGCCAAAAAGAAATTCTTGTTTGTGGCGACTCTCGCAGGTGCCTTGCTAACCGCCATGCTGGCTCTTGTTGGTGAATCGCAATGGCTGGCTTCTTCCATTCTATACGCTGTGGCGGTCTATGCTTTTTCAGTATGTGTGATGTATTACGATTCTATTCTACCGTTTGTTTCGAAAGATGATGACGTAGATTTTATTTCTGGCGCGGGCTATGCGATGGGATACTTGGGGGGAGGGATACTTCTTCTTGTTAACGTCATCATGTTCAAGGACCCCGAGGCGTACGGACTTGCAGACAAAACTCAAGCCATCAAAGCGGCTTTTGTGAGTGTGGGGCTGTGGTGGTTCTTGTTCTCAATGCCATTGTTCAAATTTGTAAAAGAGCCCATGGAGAAGAAGTCCAAACCTATTGGTCAGATTTTCAGAGGCGCTCTAAAAGAGTTAAACGGCACTGTCAAAAAAATCCTTGGCATGAAAAACGTTTTGTATTTCATGCTCGCTTACTGGCTTTACATTGATGGCGTTCACACGATCATTAAAATGGCAGTGGACTATGGCGTGAGTCTTGGGTTTCAGACGGGTGACCTCATCACAGCTTTACTCATCGTTCAGTTCGTCGGTTTTCCTGCGGGATTCTTCTTCGGATGGCTTGGGCAGAAGTGGGATGTGAAGAAGTCTATTCTTGTTGGTATCGGTGCTTATGTCATCGTTATTTTCTGGGCTCTTCAGATGACCACGGTCAAAGAGTTTTTGATGATGGCGACCTTGATTGGTTTGGTGCAGGGCTGTGTGCAGGCCCTCAGCCGATCGTTATTCACGCGGCTTATTCCGAAGGAACATTCGGGTGAATTCTTTGGGTTTTATAATCTCGTAGGTAAAGCAGCATCAGTGATTGGTCCTTCGTTGGTGGGGCTAGTGACGCTCTACACTGGTGACAACCGTCTAGGCATTAGCTCTTTATTAATACTCTTGGTGGCTGGTGGGGCGATTCTTATATTGAAAGTAAAGAATCCCGAGCGAGTCCAGGAAAGTCTGTAACGATTCCATCGGCCCCATTGGCAATCAGTTCTTGCATTCGCTTGGGGTCGTTGATTGTCCAATAATGTGCTTCTATTCCCATGGCATGCAGAGCTTGAATGATTTTGGCATCACCTAGGTCATGAGTTTCGTATTTGTCGGGGATCTGAAAGGCGTTAGCCTTGCAAGAGTAGCTGGCGAGTTTCCCCGCAAGCATACCCTGCAAGAAAGCAAAGACTTCCCCGAAGCAAGCACTGGTGGGAATCGTGGGATGAAGAGCGGCTCTCACGTTTTTCATAATTGTATCGTCTTCTGCTGCGATCAATATTCTATCCAAAGCATTGGCGCTCGCTGCGACTTCAAGAAGTTTTTGAATGGCATGAGGCTTTGCATCCTTGATCTCGATGTTGAACTTCTTATTGGGAAATGTTTTGAAAATCTCTTCCACACTTGGAACAAGAATTCCTTGATCGCGAAAAGAATGAGTTTGATTTGGGGCTTTGAATGTAAAGCCAGCATCAAACTGTTTGAGCTCTTCAAATGTCACCTCGCCAATATCCACATCGGCTCCGCAAGTGCGCAATAAATTCTGGTCATGCAAAAAAACGGGAACATCGTCGATGGTGAGCCACATGTCGGTTTCGATGTAATCGGTAACAGCTGCAGCGAGTTCAAAGGAGGGAAGGGTGTTCTCAGGAGCTAGTCCAGAGGCTCCACGGTGTCCTAGGATTCTTGGTTTGGCCTGGTCGAAATAGGCAAAATTTTTCTCACTCATCTTGCCTTTTATCTTAGGGCGCAATCTCTTCTTGGCCAGTAAGAATTTTGTTTTTTATGATTTGAGTCGGTATTATGGCTCAAAGCGATAACCAACTCCGCGAACGGTAATGAAATGTTTGGGCTTCTCAGGGTCAAGCTCGAAGGATCTTCTGATGCGACTCATAAAAAAGTCGACCGTTCTCGTTTTCGGTAGCCATTGAAAGCCCCACACATCTTTAAGTAGGGCATCTCTACTCAGGGCGCTTCCCGGATGCTCTAGAAATTTTGTTAGCAATTTGTGCTCTAACTGTGTGAGTTCGACCCAGCCCTTGTGCCCAAAAACTCTTAAATTTTTCGGGTCATTGCTCCATAGAGGGATGCTCTCAGCACCAGACTTTGGCCGGAAAGGCAGGATCGTCGCTTTTGTAAATCGTCTTTGCAGAGCCTTGATTCGAGCCTCTAGCTCTTGATAGCTAAAGGGTTTGGGAAGGTAGTCGTCCGCGCCTTCATCAAGGCCTTCGATCCGATCTTCAACCTCTCCTTTTGCTGAGAGAATCAAAATCATTGGAGCATTGCTTGTGGCTTTGATCTCCTGACAGAGGTCGATGCCGTCACCGTCTGGAAGCATCCGATCGAGAAGGCAGAGGTCATACTCTGTCGTGATCAATTTTTCCTGAGCTTCTTCGAGAGTTGTGCAATGGTCTACGCTTAGATTGAGTTTTTCGAGGGCTACTTTTATGGCCGTTGCAAGATGTCGTTCATCCTCTACGAGAAGAACTTTCTGGAATTTTACTCCGTCACTCATGGCGTGGATTCCTCGCTTGAAAGATATTCTTTCTTGCCTACTAGAATGAATGTGGCACCCTTGCCGGGGCCCGGGCTTTCTGCGCGAAGATCGAGTGAGAGAGATCTGGCTGCTGAAAGTGCGAGATGCATCCCAAGACCTGCTCCAGGAATTGCAATGTGGGATGTCGATTTGAGGCGTTTGAAGCGTTTGAAAATGTCGGCTGTGGAACTGCTCTGAAAGCCAACACCATTGTCTTGAAACTTGATCGTCCAAACGTCGTAGGGAGGCTCTTTACTGTGCACGAGCTCTGTCTTGATTAATAATCTTGCACCACTTAGCGGGGTGAATTTTTTTGCATTGTCGACGATGTTGCGGGTGATCAGATCGAGTAATTTTGGATCGACTTCGATATCAAGGTCTAGCTTTGCGCCTTCTCTCGTGATTTCCATACGGTTCTTTGCAAAAATTTCCCATTGTTGAATCTGTTTTTGTAGCCAAGTCTCAAGGTTGAGTTGGCTAAGGTGAGGGGTCTCTGCGAATTGTTCGAGCCTTGATGCTGTAAGGAGTCTGTCGATGTCGCCTTTTAGTCGATCCAATTCACTTTGATGTGCGTCCCATAGAGCTGCTTCTTCTTCTTTTTTGAGGGAGCCTTGGCGGATGAGCTGAGAGCTAAGCTCTAAGCTCGCTAATGGTGTCTTAAGTTCGTGTGTGACATTGGCAAGAAATTCTTTTTGAAGCTGATTGAGCTTCATTTCTCGAAGCACCTTAATAAAAAACAAAATAAAAATTCCGATAACGATGAGGAAGCCTAGACTTCCAAATACAACATTCAGCCAAGGCTGAGCGTCCATCGGAATGGAGGATGATTGGAACTTGGACTTCGCAAGAGCAATCATCTTGTTGTAGTTCTGGACTAAGGCCCAGTTGTAGCCTGTGCCTAAGCCTGCAATGACGAAAAGAACGATGGCGAGCAAAACGCCCCAAGGCCAGCGTTTCTGAGCTATTTTGGGGCGAAAATCTCTACGGATTGGCTTTGGCATGTTTCTGAGCTTTCTTCTTTTCGAGCTCTCGTGTCAACTTAGATTGCTGACGAAAGACGTCTTCGAAGAAAACTCTCGCCAGGTAGGAAGATTTTACAGTCCAGTATTTGTCGTGAACAGTGACGACCCCAATACTGAGTCTCAAATCGTCGTGTGCGGCATATCCCACAAACCAGTCCGTGCGGCCTTTGACGTTCTTCCCATCGAGAGACCCTGTTTTGCCTCCAAATTCAACCTCATCAAATTGCCTCGCGAAGCCTTTGAAGTATTTTCTGGAAGTTCCATGAAGAACGGTTTCTTCCATGAGGAGCTTCATTTGCCTAGCTGAGTAGGGGACGAGAACCGTGTGTGGCTCTTTCGGACGGCCTTGGTAAACGTAGATTCCATCTTCATCGCGAATGTCCCGAATCACGTAGGGAATCTTCATTTCCCCTTCATTGAGAATCGCAGAGGCTATCATGGCGCCATGAACAGGGCTCATCATTGTTCTGTGGGTAAAGCCCGCGGCACTTTCAACAATGTCCCAGCGGTTGCTTGGATCCAAGATAAATCTAGATTTTTCAATCAAAAGATCAGTTTCAACGTTTTTGTTGAACATGAAGTTCTCAGCGTATTTGAGTAAGTCAGTGCCACCCAAGTGGAAGGCTCCAAGTTTTCCAAAAACAGTATTGATCGACTGAGCGAAGGCCTGCCTGAGTGTAACGTGTCTCGTCCACTTGTTGACCTTTTCGCTATTCACGTTGCGCTTATAAAGTGTGGAACGTTTCCCGTTGTAGGGGATGATCGTTTCGGCGTAGGCTTTGCCTTCGTCGATGGCCGCGGCGGCTGTAATAATCTTGGAAATACTTGCGGCAGGGAAGGGAGATCGTATGGCGAGGTTGCCCATGTTGAAGTTTTCTTCATCTTTGACGAAGGACTCGATGGCTAATAGCTCGCCTGTGTCAGCGTTCATTACTGCGAACGCGCCGTAATCTGGTTTGTAGCGCTTCAAATATTTTTGGATGATTTCTTTGTATCCCTCGACTAGCGTGTTGCCCACGGACACATGAATATTTTCTTGAAGGTTTCGATATTTGGGAATTTCAAGTGTTGTAGGAACTTCTCCCGTAAGGTCCAGGTGCCTCGTGACGATTGGTGCGAGATATTCTGATGTGACTCTAAATGGAAACTTGATTTGTTTGTCAACAATGGCCCATGCGACGACAATCCCAAGGAAGACCAGCCCAGTGAGGGCGCTTCCAAAAACCAATATGGTTTTCTTTTTGTTTTCCCGGTCATGTGAAGAGTAAAAATCCATTTTAATAAATATTCAGTTCCTGTTGCCGTTTGCTATGAGTGAAAAAATGTTGAAGAAGTAAAGGTGATCGCTTGATCCACGATGTGAGGTGGAATTTCATGGCCACCCGAAAATTCATTGCTTCTGACTTGGAAGTCGAGCTTTCGCAATTCATCGACCATTTTACGTGAATGCTTCACGGGTAATACGGCGTCGTTGATTCCATGACTTACGAAAACGGGGCAAGTATCGCCTTCCGCAATTTTTGGTTGATTGATGTAGGGCCATGCGCCCGAAAACAAAACTAGTGTTTGAAGGTAAGAGGGGCGATGTCTTAAAAGCAGGTCTAAGGCGAGCATTGAGCCCTGAGAAAATCCACCGAGGCAAATGCGAGTTCCGTCTTTGGCGATGTTTTCCAAGAAGGGGACGAGATGTTTGTCCACGCAGCTTTGGAGTCGCTTGATATGAGCTTCGTCGAATAAATTTGCGTCTGGTGTGGCGTTACGCTTTTCGAGCATCGCCATGTCTAGGTCAAACCACGCGCGACCGTTAAATCCGGCTAGAGCCGGAAGGGAGATAGGCGCTTGAGGCACGTAGCCCCAGCAATCGTTCTCCTGCTTTAGTATGGGGACAAGAGGAGCTAAATCCTCGGCATTTGCCCCATATCCGTGCAGGAGCACCAAGGCTAGTTTTGAGTCATTATTCGATTTAAAATCAATAGTTTGTAGCATATATCCCTAGTTTGTTCTGGACTCTTCATGACTCAACGCGCTAGACGATCATTTACTATAGTAATGACTATAGTAAATGACCCAAGTTTTGGAGTGCCAATATGCGAAGAAAATTCCCGTCCCACCCATTATTTATTTTAGCCGGTTTTCTGTTTTTTGGACAGTCAGTAAACGCTCAAAAATCTGCAAGTGTTTTGCCTAATGGCATTTGGCGTGTGAGATGGGTGGGAGTTCGTACGGCTTCTTTGACTCAGTCACTCAATGACGACGGAACTGCCTCAAATACAATGTCGGCTCTTGAGAAAAGTCTCACAGCTAAGGACCTCGCAGCTTTGAATTCAGACCTCGCTCAGCTCTATAATGGACTTAATGCCTATGAAGAGGGGCTCGGTGATAGTCTGATCCTTGCGGATTTTTATCCGGATTCAAGCATGGTCGCGACAAAGAACACGATTGCAGCTGAGTATGGACTCAGTTCCAAGGTTTCTCTTGGAATTATCATTCCCATTACGACAATGAGAGTTGACGCGAGTTTTAGTGCTGACGTTCAAAATAATGTGGCAGCGATTCAAGCCAAAGTTCAAGGCAACAGTGCTCTTGAAAATGGTCTCAATACCTTTTCTTCGAGCATGCCAACTTCCGAGTCTTTTTCGCAATCAGTCTTTACTGATAATGGATACGTAGTTCCTGGAAGCTTCGGTTGGACTGGCATGGGGGATATTGAACTTGGAGCAAAAATTCAGGCTCTTAAGTTCTCGAAATTTCGAGCCACGACTCTTTTGGGGTTTCGTGCTCCAACGACCACTCATAAGGCGAACATCAGAAATCTTTTGGATTCCAATTCTGGTGACAATCAGTGGGATCTGGCTTTTGAGTTGGCGACAGAATATTTGCCAACAAAAGATTTTATCTTCGGAGTGGGAACTCGCTACACGATTCAGCTTCCAAACAATCAAGACAAAGCTCTGCTAAGGGACGGTCAGACCGGATTGCCGAACCTCACTGTGCCAGGAACCATTCAAAACGTGCGAAGAAACCTTGGTGACCAATTAGAAACTGAGATTGGTGCTTCATACCAATACAATCGTTTTATTGTCAGCACGGCCTATGAAAACCTCTTCAAAACTTCTGATAGCTATTCGGTGCCTACGGGCTATCGAAAAGACAACCTAGAATCCGAAACCGATGCTCTTCAACATCGATATGCTCTAGGTTTAAAATACACAACTTTAGCGGCCTTCGTAGCGAAGAAAGCTTCAATTCCCTTTGAAGCGAAGCTAACTTACAGCGACATTTTTGCTGGACGAAATGTTACAAAAGCTGCCTACGCTAGGCTCGATTTAATTTTCTTCTTGAAGTGATGGTGATTGAAATGAAAAAGATATTTGGATTATTATTAGTTAGTTTAACAGGCTGCAGTGCAATTGAATTCGTCGAAACCCCACGCAATTCTTTGCCTCGCCCAGATCTCACCGGTGTATCTGACATCAGCGAAGAAACTCGTGAAGATGTGCAATCGGGACTCAGTCCTGACGACTTCTTTTCGGACGACGCCTTTGTCGATGCGGATCCTGCTGAACCCAACCCCGTTGGTGCTTGTAGTTTTGTCAGGCAGCTAGGGCTTGAATACAAATCCAAACCTAGTCAGTATGCGCGTTTTCGTTTGTTTTCGGCGATAGCAACTTATGCGAGTGAAGAAGGCAAGCAAATCAAAGGAGTCTCTAGGCTCTCTGAGAACCCTCAGATGCTGTATGGAACTAGTTCAGAATTTAGCGGCGGTAAAAAACCTATTGATATGCCGACCTACAAAGAGTTCATGGATGCTGCGACGGCTGAATATGAAAAAGGAAATTTGAGCTGGGTTAAATATCAAGCTCTAAAGAAAATGTATGACTGGGGCTGGTGGGATAAGTTTGCTAAGCAGCGAAACGCCAAGGTTCTAGAAAAGATAGACGAAGCACTTGCTGGAGCCGTTACCGGAACTCCCCAAGATCTTGCTTTATCAAAATTAGTGGCAGGATTCTTTGAGGTGTCTAGGCACCATTCTAAAGTTGGTGACTTGTCTGAGGATGAAGTCAAGTCATTGGGTTGGTGGTTGGTTTCTTTACCGCTTTACTCGAAAGAAATGCCAATGGCTCGCGATTGGCGTCGCACGATTCGTATTTTAAATCGCGCGTCTCAGCTGGACGGTGATGATCTGAGCTTTGCTGAGGAAGCTTGTTTGTATGTTTTAACTCAAAGGATGACTTCTCAAATCTTGATGCAAAAAGGCATTTTGGGGGCTCCTGAGCTTAAGGCTTCAGGTCTTTTGATTTCTGATCTGCCGTTGGATGATGTTGTCATCTATCCCGAAAGAAATATTTCTGGAGCGTGGGGCGAGCCACTAACGGCTGAGTCAATTGGACGAATGGTTGCAGCCGGCGAAGGTCTGCGTCCAGTTGAAGCCAATACGACGACAGAATTTTTAAATTCTTTTCGTGCTTGGGCAAATCTGCTTTCAGCGAGAAGGGTTCCAGGTATTTGGGAATTGCCTGGGTCCAATCAGGCGAAAATGCCTCGATTGAGTCCTGCATTGCTAAAGCTAGCGGTTGGTATCTTTGCATTACACGCTCCTGTGATGAGTGCTGAAGAGTTAGTGGTGTCTTCTACGAATCGAATTTCGTTCCCCAATGATGACTCGGCTTTGAATCTGCTTAGAGTAGGTCACGTCGCCTTGGCGACCATCTGGGGTGTTGAGGGATTGTTAGAGGATCCTTCAGCACTTGATTTGGCATTGCTCAGCGAGGAGCAAAGGCTAGGATTGGCGGCTGATTCTGAGGCAAGTGCTAAAGGGAAGCTTAAAACGCTTACTAACGGATTGATGCTTGAACTCTTCACGCGAGTGCGTGAAGGCAAAATACTCCCAAAATCTCAAGAGTTTACGTTGATGATTCTGTACCTGAAGAAGACGGCTTATGTGCTCAAGGCTCCAAATATGCTGGCGAGAATACGTTTGCTGGAGAAGCTTCAAACAAGGGAATCTCCCTAAGGTCCTGAAACTTAATAAACCTTTATATCACTCATAAGTATTGCTTATGTGTCAGATGCGTAATAAACCGGATACGGCCCCTGGAGGCCGGAAGGGACGTGTCCGTGCGTATCAGATTTTTAGCTTTAATCTTTCTTTCATTCTCTCAGTTCTCTCAAGCCGATCAATATTTTAATGAGCTTCGCTGGGACGAGTATCTTCCAGATGATTGCCATGAGCTTTCCATCCATAACTTTACAGATATCGGGGAATGGCCGGTCTATGGCATCCGTGGTTATACGAATAATGGTTTTGATTATGAATATCCAATAAGCCGTTCAGACGCGACATGGCTTTGGGAAGCATTCAAAAACGGAAATGAACCTAATAGCTGGCCAAGCCATTTGGGGCGCGAAGTAGATCTTATCAAAACCCACAAAGACGCTATGGATTTTGATTTCTCTGTAGAGGGTGAGGTTTTAGAAATTCTCGCTCTCATCGACCTTCAAGAACAATTCAATCCACGGGATTACTTCTTCACGGGTGGACTTGAATACCGTGACGGACCTGGTGCTCCTACTATGGGAGAACTTGATGTGCTAGTTGGAGAGAGATCAACTTGTAATATCGTTGTTGTCGGCGAGGCTAAGCTTGGCAAAGGGTCGCTCTCTAAGGCTCACAAGCAATTGGGTCGTTTCCGTGGCTTCTTGAATAGGCGTAATATTCCTGCTAGCTGGGACGCTTTTAGACTCGTGTCTGGATTTTAATAGCTAGATAATTGTTTTTTGAATTCGCGCTAAGCGAATCATTCGATAGCCTCAATTTGCCTATTTTTCTGGCAACTTGAGGCTATTTAGGTTTATTCATAGGGCTATGAGTGTATTGGCCATTCTAATATCATTGGGGCTGTTGATGTATGGCGCCTACAGGGGATTAAGCGTGCTTGTGCTCGCTCCTGTGCTCGCTGCTTTTGCCGTAATGATTTCGGGTGATTTGCCCTGGATGGGGACCTACACGCAGATCTTTATGGCTGCTCTTGGAAAATTCGCTGTAAAATATTTCCCGATTTTCTTGATGGGATCAATCTTTGGGAAGTTGATGGAAGTTACGGGTTTTGCTCGTTCCGTGGCGCAAGGGTTCTTGAAAGTCTTTGGACATTCACGGGCGATTCTTGCGATCGTTTTATCATGTGGACTTTTAACCTACGGGGGTGTGTCTGCTTTTGTGGTTGTGTTTACGATCTATCCTTTGGCTTCAGCACTATTCTGGGAGGTAAAAATGCCGAAGCGTTTGATTCCTGGGGCGATTGCCATGGGAGCTTTTACTTTTTCGATGACGGCGCTACCCGGAAATGCTCAGATTCATAATTTGATTCCCATGTCTTATTTTGGAACGACGGCATTTGCGGCGCCAGTTTTGGGCGGGGTAGCCGGGCTTTGTATGTTTGTGTTGGGGAGTTTGTGGCTTCAGAAGCGAGTGCGTGATGCAAGGTCATGCGGTGAAGGGTATGGATACGAGCAAGAGTTTTCTGAGCGGCAGAATGCTAAGCCGATCTCATTTCTTCTCGCCGTTGCGCCTATCGTTCTTGTAATCGCGAGTAATTATTTGTTGTCAGAGCAGATCATTCCCACTTGGGAGACGGATTATTTGCAGACAGCGAAATTCGGAGGCATCGAACTCTCTAAGGTTCTTGGAATCTGGTCCATGCTGATGGCATTGGCGCTTGGAATATTGCTGCTGTTTTTGTATATGATCTCAAAAACTAATCTGCGTAAAAAATTGGCTGAGTCCATAAATGCGGGTGCCATGGGTTCTTTGCTCCCAACTTTCAATACAGCTTCCGAGGTGGGTTATGGGGCGACGATTGCTTCACTCGCCGGTTTTGCCTTGATTCGCGATGGTATTTTCAGTGTGAGCCCCGGGAGTCCTTTGCTCGCGGAAGTCTTATCGATCAATGTCCTTGCAGGAATCACGGGGTCGGCCTCTGGAGGATTGAGTATTGCACTAGAGGCTTTGGGCGATCAGTTTATTGCTTTGGGGCAAGCGGCTGGCATTAGTAATGAATACCTACACAGAGTTGCCTCTCTTTCATCAGGTGGCCTAGATACTTTCCCTCACAATGGAGCTGTGATCACCTTGCTAACGGTGTGTGGGCTCACCCACAAAGAATCGTATAAAGACATTGCTGTCGTTTCACTCGTGATTCCGCTTGTGGTGACTGTGACACTTGTTGGTCTAGGCTCGCTCTTAGGAGTGTTTTCGTCATGAGCCGAATTGTTGTTGGTATGTCGGGCGGGGTTGATTCCTCGGTCACCGCAGCTCTATTGAAGGAGCAGGGGCATGAAGTCATTGGCCTCTTTATGAAAAATTGGGAAGAGACAGGAGGTGGGGCTTGCACCTCTGAAGAAGATTTCCAGGATGTCGTCAAAGTTTGCGAGAAGATCGACATTCCTTATTATTCTGTTGAGTTCGTTAAAGAATACCGTGATCATGTCTTCGCACATTTCTTGGACCAATATTCAAAAGGCTACACTCCCAATCCAGATATTCTTTGCAATCGCGAAATCAAGTTTGATGTGTTTATGAAGCGGGCGATGGACTTGGGTGCTGATTTTCTTGCGACGGGACACTATGCAAGGGTTCTTAAAAATGAAGACGGAAAATCCGTTTTGGGTCGAGGCTTAGATCAAGGAAAAGATCAAAGCTATTTTCTTCATGCCATTGATGGAAGCATTCTCGATAGAGTGATGTTTCCCATCGGAGAGCTGGAAAAAACTGAAGTTAGAAAACTCGCCGCTAAATACGATCTTGCGACGAAAAACAAAAAAGACAGCACCGGAATTTGTTTTATTGGTGAGCGCGACTTTCGAGATTTCTTATCGAACTATATGCCAGCTAAACCTGGAAGCTTTCTCACTCTTGATGGAAAACAAGTAGGTGAACATATCGGCTCGGCCTTCTATACTTTGGGGCAGCGCAAAGGTTTGGGGCTCGGCGGTCAAGGAGAGCCCTGGTTTGTCGTGGCCAAGGACTCCGAGAAAAACATTGTTTATGTGGAGCGAGGGCTCGAGCATCCGGCACTTTTTACTCAAGAGCTTTGGGCGGATGAAGAAAGCTGGGTGGGGGATTCGCCTTTTGCTTCTGGTGCTACTTGGAGCGGGACTGCGAAGATTCGCTACCGTCAGGCCGATCAATCTTGCGAGGTTGAACAAACTGATCAGGGACTCCATGTCAGATTTTCTGACGAGCAACGCTCTGTGACTCCCGGGCAATTCATTGTATTTTATGAGGGTGATGTTTGCCTTGGCGGTGCTGTGATGAAGCGCACGGGGCCGACATTGTGGGAGCGTCAAAAACAAACGTGGCCACTACAGCACGTGGGAGTATGATGTTGTTATGGAAAGCGAGAAAACATTGACCTCAAAACCTCGACTACTCCTCGCAGTTTGTGGAAGCATTGCCGCTTACCGAAGTGTTGATTTCCTCCGGAAGCTTGTCGATCAAGGTTATGATGTTGAAGTTCTTTTGACAGAATCGGCGAAGCAATTCGTCGCCGAAAAGTCTATCGAGACATTTTTGGGCAAGAAAGTGCTTTCAAACGACCACTTTTCGGATTCTCATCTGGGTACAGAACACATTGATTTTGCGAGACGCTTTGAAATCATTCTCGTCTACGGGGCTACTGCTGAATTCATGGCCTCATATCGTGGAGGGCATGCGCATACGATGCTTCATGCACAGCTTTTGGCGTTTGAAGGAAAAGTCATGCTGATGCCGGCGATGAACCCTTCCATGTGGGCCCATCCTGCAACGAGAGAGAATCAACAAGTTCTTGCTGAGCGTGGAGTTGAATTCTTGGGGCCGGGTGTGGGTGCTGTGGCTTGCGGAGAATATGGTGAGGGAAAGTTGATTGATGAATCACTAGCTCTGGAGCGGCTAACCGAAGTCTTTCAAAGGGATTCTGCTGATGCTGGCGTTAAGGTTCTGATCAGTGTTGGAGCCATGGAAACACAAGTCGATGGCGTGCGTTCATTGAAGAATCTTTCTTCTGGTTTAATGGGCCTTGAGCTGCTTAGGGCTTTGCTTGAAAAAGGTGCCAATGTGACTCTGATGCAAGGCATGGTAGAGGCGAATGTTTTTCAAGAAATACAAGATTTGAAAGAGCGATATGGTTTTCAGATTTTTCAAACTTCAAGCCCCCAAGCCTATTCGGAGATCTTGGTGCGTTGCCAAGAATTGGTAGATGTTTTTGTTTCCGCTGCTGCGGTTTTGGATTTTGAAGTTGTTGGGCTGACTGAGAAGTTGGATAAGTCGGAATTGTTTGCTGCCGATAATGAGACCTCTGAACTGAAATTGAAGATCAAGAGATTGCCTGACTTTGCTGGTGAGTTTGGTCGACGCAAACGCAATGATCAATTGCTGGTCAGTTTTTCACTTGAAAGTTTAAAAGATGACAAAGCTCTAATCGAAAGAGCCATTCATAAGGCGAGGTCGAAAGGTGCAGAGCTTTCCTTTGTGAATCGACTATCTGAAAAATCAGGTCCCGGTCAGAAAATGAGCGAAGCATGGATTTTGGAGAAGAAGGATGATTCTCCTGAGTTGCCCTATTCAAGTGAGGCATTGGGAAGCCTCGAGAAGGGCGCGCTTGCCAAGGTTTTGGTTGATCGTCTATTCCAAAAACTAAAAAACCCTAGCTCCATTTCTGGAACTAGGGTGAATCCTCAACTTTAGTTAAATCTCTTAGACTTCGATGCCGCCACAATCGATGGCTGTGCAAGTGTCTGGCAAGTCCCCATTGTCGTCTGGATTTTCTGGATCGACTTCAGGAAGTTCGGGGTCTACTTCTGGAACTTCAGGGTCGATCTCAGGAACTTCTGGAGGGTCAACTTCTGGGACTTCAGGTGGGTCAACAACCGGTGGGTCAACAACTGGTGGAGGATCTCCAGCTTCGACGCAGTATTCAATCTCAACATCTGAGTTGCTTACACCAGGGTTAGCGAGGCCAACAGTATTGTTTGTGGCATTGAATGTGTGTGCGCTTAGATTTCCATCAACGAAAGCTTCGATGGAGGACTCAATCGTGGGGGAATGGGTCAATTGAAATGTGTCGTAGACGCGCATTTGGTTGGCAACGCGTGTTCCTAGTTTTTCTAGGCCTTCAGAATAGTCTTTGCCCCAGATGTCGATGATCTCACCGTGAGCGAGTTCAACAAGTTCTGCATAACCATATCCGTATTCATCTTCGTCATTAGAGTGGAGTCTTCTGCTCTTGGGCGACTTTCCACTCTTTGAATTGTGACCAAGTCGAAGTGGAACCGGGCGATAGGCGTTAGGGTTTTTGTCGGTGTGGATGATGGCACCAACTGAAACCGGTTGGTTTCCTTTTAGGGCCTTGAGATGGTCGAGCATAAATTCGGGGCTTAACCATTGCTCATCACCATTGCTATCTGTGACCGTGCAGTTTTCTTCTTTGGCAATATCTTCAAGAGTTCTACCATTGTAAAAGTTGTGGTCAGCTGTTGGAGTGACGTTGTCTGGGTATTGCGCACAGATTTCATTTTCGTCAGAAACGAAAACGACTGCAAGTCCTGCATCGTCGCGGAACATGCCTTCTTTTTTGTGTTTTGCAAGATCGAGGCCCGAGCTAGCTTTGTACAAAGAATAAAAAGCTGTTTCGCCGCCATCGGAAAAATAGTCCATAGGGGTCAAAGTCATACGAAATTTTAGGTTCAATCTGATCCAGTTCAAGGAGTGCTTGTTTGAATCAAATACCGTCGGAGTTAAAATTCCCCTGTAATACAAGTTTCCGGCCCAATGCGATCGCTTTCCGTGGCTTAAAAGAACGGAAATACGGTAGTTAACGTTGCTAGGAAGTTTTTTGATGAACTTGTCAATTCTATGGGCGACCTGAATGCGTTCACTCGACAGGGAGCCAGAGGTATCGACTACGAAGAGGATGTCGAGTTTATCGGTTCTCACAGACTCGGGTTGTTTGTAGTGTTCACGATAGCAGCCTTCACCAATTAATTCGATGCTATCGCTTTGCTTTGTTCCTTCAATGACTTCTAGATCATTTGAAGTTGTTTCACGAGGCAACTCACATGCGGAAAGCATCCACATCATTGCAAAGAGAGGCGAGAGCCTTCTGATTGCTGAGTTGTAGGTTGGGGATGAAGTCATAGAGCCTCCTAAAGAAGTCATTGAAGTCTGGGCCTCGTGAAAGGATCCAAAGATTCGAATGGTGATGAATGGATTCGCCTGATGCTTTTGAGGATCTGTGCAGAGTTGTATAACTTGCATCAAGACGGGGTGGTGTTTTCAACTTACATCCAGGAGCTAGCTATAGTTATACACTTTTCATATTTTCTTTGAAAGCTTATATTGCGGATTAATAAGAACTTAATTTATTGGCTTCTAATTTCGATGGGTTGATCTTTGCGATCGTCATAATTGTCTATTAGGTCAGAGATTTTTTCAGAAAGTTCAGAATCAGTTGAAAGTGAGAGTTGAAAGCCGTTCGCTCCAATTCGTGGGTCCAAACTTTTTGGGGCAAAGAGGTACTTTCCGTTTTCAGTGAGTTGAATTATCGCCTCCTTAATACTTTCATCGCTAGTTGTTTCAAACTTAAAGGTACTTAAAGGATTAAGCTTTGTTTCCCCTGTGGCATTATCAACTTGATATACCTGCCAGACGATATCCAGGGACTCATCTTTTGTGCTGGCACTAAGTTTCGTTCCCGTTCTAATTACGATTCTAAGGTTCATTGGTCTTGTCGAGGATATGATCTCAGTTCCTGGCTTAGGCTGTAGAACTTCTAAGGGAAGGTCTCCCACGTAGATAATCGAGTGTTCTTGTATTTTTTCTTTCTGAGAGGGATCACTTGAGTTGAAGTTTTCTGTGTCTTTATTGATGTTTCTCAGGAGCGATTCCCGGCCTTTTTGGATTTTTATAAGGGCGGTGTTTCTCTGGATCAGCTTTGATTGGTCAGGAAACGTTATTTCGATTTCTGAATTTTTGTCTAGTGTGACGGCCTGGTCACCTTCAAAAGCTAAAGTTGGTGTTAGGGGCGTTAGGGTAATAAAATAAAGGCTTTCCTGTGGAAGAAGCAGGCATCGGCCCTTAAGACAGGTAACAGATGCTTGTGATTTGTTGAGAGGGCGAGCTTCTTTTGTTCCCGAGAAAAAAAGCAATCCAAGTAACGGAGCAAAGCAAAGCAAAGTAATGATGACGACATCGAGGTGCTTGATTGACTTCATTTACTGCCACTCTTGTTGTTCTGGGAAGAGATTGATAAGCCTTGCACGGCCTCCTTTTTTGGCGGCATAAAGTGCTTCGTCGGCTTCCTTTATCCAGGCGTCTTTGTCTTGGTGGCGGCTGTTGTCCCAAACGGCCATTCCCATGGAACAAGTGACATTCATTCGAAATCCTTTTTTTGTAGAACTAATTTCCGCCGGAATATCTAGCGGCATGTCGCGAATCGCTTGTAGAATCCTTTGTGGTCCAACATGTGCTTGGTCCAAGAGAACTCCGTTGAAGATTGCTACAAACTCTTCGCCACCATAGCGGGCACAAAAATCAAATCTTCGGTCAGAGTTGGGGTTTTCATGGCGTACGCTACTTTTGATGGCTCTTGCAGCGTGTATTAAAACGAAATCTCCGACTTGGTGGCCATAGTTGTCATTGACCTTCTTAAAGAAGTCGAGATCTATAATGACCAGCACGGTACAAAGTTCTTTTGACGCCTTTATTTCGGGCATCTGGCGCTTTACATAATCGTTGAATGCCCTAAAGTTTGGAATTTTTGTCATTGGGTCTTCATGAGCCATTGCTGAGACTTCACCAATTTGCTGTTCTTTGGCATCTAGTGTTTCTACCAATTTCTTGATCGCTCTCGTAATTTTCTGAACGGATAGATCGCTTGACTCTGGAAGTTTGAGTTTATCTAGTCTTCCCGCTGTTATATCTTCTAAGGTTCTCTCAAGAGTTGTATAGGCTTTGTTGAGGACGTTGGAAAATAAAATACTAAAGATGGCAGCAATCAAGAGTGCCACAACAACAAATATTAGAAAGGGCGCGGCAAGAGGAGAGAGTCGTTCTAGAGCTAATTGGTCTTGCGTGCCTGCTACGAGAATTTGGTTGGGTTGATTGAGGGCTTTGGAGTTTTGAAAAACTACAAAAAAGGGGATTTTTCCTAGGGAGGTCTTTGGGGAGGTGAATTCAAAGCTTCCTTCGTTGAGGTTTGTTTTGGCAATGCTGTCGCTGATTTCCTTTTGAAGGATGTTGAGCTGATTTTCAGGGAAATTGTTTGGCTTCTTATGCCAAGTAAAGTTTTTGGCTGCAGTGGCATCTGAGTTTAGGTTGAAGGTAACGGCCCATTCTCCTGGCTTAAACTCAGTCGTCCCGACGCTTAGGGCATTGAGTCGAGATTTGATCTCTAAAAGGCCGTAGCTACGAGCCAAATCGACCCATGAGTTTGAAAAGAGCCATATTGAGCCGCCCGCTACGATGAGAGCAGAGAGAAGTGATGTCAGGAATATCTTAAATCGAAGACTCACATTGTTATTTAACCTTAAAAAAGAAGAATAGAAAAGCAGGTGAATTGACGAAGTCTCACCACTGCGTAGGATAATAGAATGTCTCAGTCAGGTATTCCCTTTGCCAAGTTAGAAGCCCTCGGTAATTCTTATATCGTCGTTGAACCCAAGCATAAGGCATATTGGGCGGAAAATGAGGTAAAGACTTGGTGTTCCCCTGATTGGGGGCTCGGTTCAGACGGGATATTGTGGGGACCATTTTACGACTCTGAAATCGACCCACCTCGGCTTATCATTTTTAACAGTGATGGTAGCCAAGCTGAAAAAAGTGGAAATGGCTTACGGATATTTTCTCGTTACCTGTGGGATAAGGAGCTCGTTAAGGAGAATCCGTTTACGATATACTCTCCGGCTGGTCCAGTGGAATCAAAGGTCTTTAAAGACATGTCGATTGAAATTCAGATGGGGGAGGCCAAACTCCTCGGCCCCGTTGAAGAAGAAATGTCAGTTGCCGTGTTGACTCCCGAGGGAGAGAAAGAAATTAGTTTTGATATGACGAGGGTTAGTGTGGGGAACCCTCATTGTTGTGTTTTCGGTGGATTTGATTATGTCGATCACATAA
>Ga0100402_1001795_pt1 | contig 24526 bp, 15 predicted proteins | sample CryGeyme20150102_FD_80419 | JGI IMG/M metagenome (GOLD analysis project Ga0100402, IMG submission 80419) | Groundwater microbial communities from Crystal Geyser aquifers in Utah, USA - Crystal Geyser metaG 2015-0102 | ecosystem: Environmental > Aquatic > Deep subsurface > Groundwater | place...
GGGGGGGGGTGGGGGGGGGTGGCGGGGGGCGGTTGGGGGGCGGGAGGAGGGGTCTGAGTGGGAGGCTCCTCGTCGTCGCATTCGACTGGGTCTTCGGGGCAAGTCTCAACACAAGTACCTTTGTTCTCCTGCACCAGGTCGTATGCAATGATGGGGTCGGCGCAAAATTTAATTGCGGCCTCGTCGCAATCGACTTCGGTGGCAGAGTTGACCCAGACACCAAGGCCGCCACCGCATGGGCATTTACAGGCTTCGTCGCAAGTGCCTTCGATGATCTCGTACTCCGTGCAAGGAGCGTCGGGTGGGGGGACAATGATGGCGGTAGCTGAGACCAGGACAGTTGCTAAAATAGTTGCTGAAAACTTCATGATCAGATTCTGTTTCAATCAAATACGTTATTGGAATGGAATGCTTACAGATTGAATCGAAATCCCAATTTATGAGCTCTGCAAGTTGGCCCCCGAAGTAAAACAAATAAATTATTCATTCTCTTGCATCTTTTCCAATTGGCAGGCTGCCAGAAATCTTCACTCATCCGCGTCTTGCCAAGATAGTATGATGACTGTTTGTCGCCATCATTGATTATAAAACTCCTGGATTTTCAACAAAGATATGTTACAAGTTACAAAGATATCGGATGCTTTCGACTCGCGCCGAAACTCGGTTGCGAGAGGATCTTGGTAGTTCCAAGCTAGAGGCATTGCGTAAAATACTTAAAAAGTTCGTCTTATCGCGATTAAATAGGAAATAATTCTCAATAAATAGTTTACTTAAACGAGTCATCATTTTCGCTTCAACGTTTTAATGTTTCTCTCGGTGAGTCACGTTTGCACTAATCAAAGCGAAGTTGCTTTATGCCCTTCTTATGTATCGTTCCCGTTCGTCGTAATCCGTTTAACAAATGATGGTTGTTTCGTTTCTTTGAATCACAGTTTACATGACAACTACAGTACCAGATACCCTGGTACTCGTACCTGGTACTATTTGAACTGAATTTTTTTTCCCACTACTACTTTAGCTGCACTCGTCTCAGTGATGTACTACAGTAGCAGTACTAGCTAGACTAGTGGTACTACTCTAGCACTCGAGTAGACTACACCTTTACATTTTTTGTTGACAAACATTAGGCCTAGATTGATCTTGTAATGTTAACCTAGAGTCTGCGTGACATTGCGAACACCAGGTAGTGGGCAACCAGAGTAAAAGCGACGTAATTTCAACCAAGTCTGGGTGACATGGCGTATGCTCTACCAGGTACCTGGTACCTGGTACGAGGCTTAAACACTTCAGGTAGAAACCGAAAATTCTGGTTTGTAGAAGAAGCTACCAGAGTACGAGCGACAATAGGATATCTTGGAGGCAGGCCATTATTGCGCTCGGGGAGGTAGCTATGGCAAAGAAATGACCACAAAGGCAGCTAACTAGGTTGTCATTGAATCATAGGCAGCTATGCCAGGCTGTCTCAATATTAACAGCGGTCGCGAGCACGATCCTTTTAATAAAAAGGTCATCGCAGGGAAATTGCTGCTACGAGCTGCATTGAACTTCTGTTGTTTCTTGGGGAGTCTTCATCGCGCTGAACGCCTGAGCAGCCACAATTTCCGCGTTTTCGTTCCGTTTTCGTCGTCTAGAGTTCTTCAAATCAATATTGATCGGATCATACGTGCCAACCTCAAATGTAGTCAGGCAGCCGATTAAAGCATCGCAAATCTGGAAACAATTAGTACAAAAAAACTATTTCCAGAATGGTTTTCCTCCCTTGTCGATTTGAGGACTATTTTTGCAAGGAAATTTGCTGGGCTTGTCGCTGTAAAAGCACGCAAAAAGGGCTTCTGTCGAACAGCATGGCTCTACGAGATCACCAGATCCTATTTCCTTGTCTTCTCCGATGATGTTTGTAACAGTGCTTGCAACGCACGTATCTTTGAGGTACCATTCTCCAATTTGCCGAAAGAATTTCTGCTTATTGTCTTTGTTTAATGTCCAACTCATATGAAAAATATACGGATCTACTTCTCCTTTGAAAAGCTGACGCATAAAATCTTTGCGGTAGTGGAAGGCGTGACCTCCTGGAAATTCGTCCGTATCTCTCGACAGCACTTTTGTTTTCATTCCATGAAGGGACGAATGCTCGCTGAGCAGCGCCACAAGAGCAATTTGATGACTTTTGGTAGAAACCACCAAATCCCCCGACATGAGGAGTGAATTGAAGAAATTTCTCGTTCTGTCATTTGCCCGTACATAGTAAAAGCCTGTATTGGCTGAAAATGGGGCATAGAAGATACCTCTCGAGCCGTCATCCTTTTCAAGTGCAACAAAAGACGTACCCGGGTTAGTTTAAAGATGTCTTGAGCTTGCAAGCTTCAGACACAATAACGGCAGACTCACCTGGAAGTAAACATCAAAGCCATGACTGGGAGAGTGCTCGTCGTGAAAGTATTCGAGCGGGTCCTTGAACCAGACAACGTCCACGTCTGTAAAAATAATTCGATAAGGTGAGATGCGGGACATTTTGCAATAGGATCATTGTTTGCTTCTAAAAACACCATTATACTGCATGTACACTCTCTACCATACGTACCTTGAAAAAGTAAATCATAACCCAAGAAAGAAATCATTTGAACGCAATAAACCTTAGCCATCATCATTGCGGTAAAGGCCCTGTCACCATAGGACCTAGCTGCTGTTTTCGGAGCGCTACCGTAGTTCTTCGATTCGAGCAGACCAAAAAATATTTTACAAATGTGAGAAGATGAAGATATTCTTGCCAGAGCAACACAAATTTTTGGGGACTTCCCAAAACTTACAATTTTGTCAAAGAAAGCCGTCAATCCTAGACCTATTGCCAATTCTTTGGTCTCTTCGTCGGTTGCAAATACCAAGATTGCAGACAGGTCCAGGTTGCGAGATCTAGCCGAGCATACAAAATTCATCAAAAGCTCTGATTGACCGTGATTACACACCATGACAATGACCGTATTTTGTCTCGCCACTTTTTCAGCAAGGGGTTGGAGCTCAGCCAATACTGATTCCAGTGTGTCCAGATATGTTTTCAATGTATTCCAGTACGTCAAGGTTTGCTCCTTCTTTGGTGGCTTTGCACTCAATCGTCCTGTGGGTTGGGCACCTCGGTTAACTAACCTCAATGGAGCCTTTGGATCGAGTCGTTGCCCGGCCTGTTCCGGAAGACGCATGAATTTCTGAATATGAAAGGATTGGTATTGCCCCATCATGGCAAAGCATTGTCGTTTAGTTTTGGACTGTATCAAAGTTAAATCCAGGACATCGCAATTTTCTGTAGCCTGCTCAATATTTTCAATCAATGGTACCTCACCACTACCGCCTATAGCACGGGCCAGATCCTCGTCGTTGGGCAGGCCCATGGGATCATTGTAGAGAATCAAAAGTCGGTCATTTCCATGCTCAGATTTATCTAGAGGAACCCCGACGTCGAAACGCTTGGCAAATGTTTCCCGATCTACTTGTGCCAATCCAGTAGCAAATAGTTTAACGTTGTAAGGAAATCTTGTGCCAGTGGATTTTGACGTCTCTGTTTTTGCTTTGGAGGAACTTTTGCCGCAGGCATTTTCTACCAACTTGGCGCACTCGACAGCTGCTTCGGATTTTAAAATGCGTTCTCCTTCTCCGTTGTCACTACCACCACCACTACCACTAATATCTCCAGCTACAGACTGTCGAAGAGTGTCGACGGTTTGTTTAGCACATTCTTTGGTACAATCCTGCAACTCGACACGAATGCCAATGCCTATTCCGACGTACATCATTACAGCTCCAACCAGCAAGTTAATCGATAAAGATTTTAGTACACTGCTGCCAGATGAAAGCGAAGGTCTTCCTCCTATTCTTTTGCTGATACCATTAACCTTTATTCCGCTCATGATTGCGGTGATGTAATATTAGGCTTGTGGGGTCTGTGGTCTGTGGTCTGTGGTCTGTGGTGTTGGGTGGAGGCAGGAGGTAGGTATGGTTGTAGCTTGTAGCAGGAGCCAGTTGAAAAATAAAAATAAATAATGAAGGTTTGGATGACTCCCAAAAACGAAGCTCAGTCGAAAGCCTGGGTGGGCGTCCATAGCTTCATGTTGTCGCTGCTGTGATGAGGATGGTGTGCTTCTAGCTACTTTAGTAGTACCTGGTAGTACTAGACTAGTACTACTACTCTACTAGTACTCTAGTACGTACTACTAGCTAGACTAGTACTAGTAGTAGCGACTCATGTTTACTACTCCGGGTACCAGGTACCTAGTGGTACTAGCTAGTAGTCTACGTAAGTAGCTGGAAGATTTCAAAACAATTTATTAGTACGTAGAGTGGTCCTACTCGTAGCAGAAGCAACATTCATGAGCCGTGTTTTCCTTTTCCCTCTACAGCACTTAGCTAGTTACTCCTGGACGGGTACCTACCTAGCTGGCATTGTTTGTCGAGTGATACGAAAACAATGCATTTCTACTGTAACGCCTACACAATTACTTGGACGCGTCTTGTTGGTTTGTGCGTGTCTCTCTAAAGCGCTTGTCTAACTTTATTTTTTAATCTGCTTTTCATGCCATACTCAAACGTGAATTTCAACAAAATTTGGATCTTCGATGATGCTTACGGGTGGTTTTTGGTTCGTGCCCTCCGCAAAATCCTTTGTCTCCTCGGGTGTTTCCAATGACAGTGGACGCGGATGTGGTGTAGTGGTAGGGCCCACCAGAGATAGAACCACTGGTAGAAAGACCAACCCGTGGACCACACCCAGGGTAATCATAGAGAAGAAGGCAGTAAAAACGGTCCGAATGATTACGCTGGTACTGAATGCCAATGGAATGACGGCCAGAAAGGTTGACAAACCTCCGACCATAATGCTGATACCCATTGTTTTTAGTGTATCTTTGACCTTGTCTTCCCGCGTAACACACTGGGACTCATAATATCTCAACAAGACATGCATGATGAAATCCACCAGCAGCCCAATGCTTACTGTCAAGCAGACGTATGTCACAGCATTGATGTGCAGGCCGGCAAACTGCAGAGTTCCCAAAAGATCCACATAAAGGATACAAATCGTGGGAAAGACAAAGAAGACAGCGCTCCAATGAGGCATCAAAAAGAATGAAACAATTGCCACCGCCACAATACCCCAGATTGTCGTGTATACCAGCTCGTTCACAGCTATGGTGTAGAATTCCCAGAGGAAGTAGACATTGGCGAAAGTAAACATTGACCAGTTGTCCTTGCCTTCGTTCAGGGGTTGAGCAGCCGTCACTTCGCGTTGGTCACGGAACATGTTGATCTGAGATTCTACTATATCGAAGTCAATGTTCCTGAGATACACAGTGCATCTCGAAGCAACGATGTCTCCATTTTGAGCTCGAACAATGTCATTTCCGTAAACTTCTCTGATTTTAGGATCGGTCATGGCCAGGCTCAGCTTTTCGTTGAAGGATAGAGATTTGAGGTCCACACCAACGTCAATCGTGCTCATATTCATCTCATGAAAATCGCGCACCCAGCAAATTGGTGGGGGTTCGTCCAACTGCTCAAGTTCCATGAGATCTTCAATGTAATCTCTCATCTGATTCTGTACCTCGACGTCGGATTGGTTTAGGTGGCGAAAGTATATATCCAGAGGGAGCACCACCGTCGCGTAGTTGTTGACTGAATCCAAGTAGTCGGAAACGTAAGAGTCCGATGGCAAAAAGTCGGATATGATAAACTCTTGTGTCAGCTGCGTGGTGCTATAGGCACAAAACCCAAAGTATGCTGTAAATAGCGCTATGACGGCAACCTTGACAACAGGGCGTAGCAGAAAGACACCATACCAAGTCATGAAACGAAGTGAGAGATCCGGTGTCTCCTCAACTTTGATTTGAATTTGTTGCTTGGTTTCTTCTGTATGATGATTGCTATATCTCCCATTACTCTCGTTATCTGTGTACCCCTCTTGGTCGCCGGCGTTCTCGTCGTTGTTTTCCCTCTTTGCAATGATGCAAAAACAAACATCTCGCCGGTTCGCTTCAATGCGGCGCTCGTCAAGAACTAGGAAACCAGTGAAGACCGTAATTTGGAACAAAAAATCAAAACCTATGGTAACAAAAGCATAGAGACACAACCATTGGATAGCCGGAATAGAGGACAGACATCCCAGTGCAAAGGCCATCATTGTTGTAATGGTAGTGAGTGAAATACTTAAACCCACGTTGTCCATCACTTCCTCGACTCTTTTGACGACATCCTTCGTGGGATCGGTGCGGAAATAAGCCCCCGTGATAATGAAGGTATCATCAAGCCCAACTCCATATACAATGAACGGTAACATCATTACCATTTGCGTGTACGGAACGCCTGTAGAATAATAATATGCGAGCGAGAGAGAGACAGAGGTAAGCGCTGAAACCATATTGAAGCACATTCGCATGTATCCGTAAAAGCGTTCAGCGGCAGCAAGTAACTTACCGCATAGAAACATGAGCCCATGTCCCATGAAAACGCTCATTGTAATTGTGAAGATAGATGAGATGCCCAAGAGGCTGCGCGATTGCACCTTGTGGGGCTTAAAAAAGACAATAGTAGTAAAGATGATCATAATAATTGCGACCATGCCTGTCAACGGAAGATCCTTATAGATGGCTCTTTGAAATTCTTGCTCGTAGGATATTGGAGTAAAGAAGTCCATCTGCATCGTCCCAGCATCTTCTTCCGCGGCAATGTTCCATTCTTCTTGTAGCGCAAGTAAATTATCAATGACAACAAGCTCCCACTCCTTTGCACCTTCCACGTCAGGAACCAAGAGGGTTTCCATGAACATTTGGGCGTTGGTAATCGTTTTGTTGGTCCAGTCCTGCTGTCCAAGAATGTAGTTGTGGTTCACTGGAACACCATCCGGGTATACGTCTTTGGAAATTGTCTGTATAATCTGAGAGTCGTTCTCTACCGATTCCTCAAAGAGGGATCGATTGTAATACCAGAAACGAGTACTGCCCATGATATTGCACGCGTCTTCAATTTGCGTACCATCCGGATACATCATACCAAAACCACTCTGGGAGCAAACATCGGCATAGCCTTCAGTGTTCTGGATAACATCCAAGACATCAAAAAGTTGCCGGACTCCTCTTACAGTTAGGACATTATCGCCGTTGTTGTGGACTACGAAAGCGAAGGGGCGATTTCCTGGTGGAAATTCTGCTTCGTTGATCATCCAGTTCAAATGCTCCGTCGGTCGGCTATCGTGAGGGGCATAAATTACATCGTAGTCAACTTCGACCCGAAAGTTGGTATAGAAACCAGCAATTAGAACGGAAAAAGAGACACAAGTAATTCCAGCAATATAAGGTATTGGATTCCGAGCAGCATGCCCTGATAACAAAACAACGAATTTCCGAATAAGAGTATGCAACACAGTCGTCCATCGAGTCCAACATCGACACACTGGAACAGCTTCTCGGGCAAGACTGCCTTCCTCGTTGCCTTTACCAGAACTAATCGTATCGACGGAAGCTTGCTCCATATTCCTCGTGACATCTGAAGTCAACGAAGTGGGTGCAGACGAAGTGGAGGACACCATGGTGGGTGCTATCAATGAGTTTTATGCTGGTTCCAGTAGACTAGTTTCAGAAATTTTATTGGGGTCGTTCGCGTGCAGATTGGCCGAATGTCATTGCTGGTCTGAAACATTCAAACAAGTCTTTTCTCTCCAGTCGAAGTAAGGATGACTGATTTTTAGTAGATTACCTGGTAAAAAAATACTAGTACACGTTAGTGGATGCTTTCGTTCGGATTTAGTGTATTACTGTATTTGTCTGGTCTACTTTCTCTTAAAAATGCAAAGCCACGTGAACGTGAATATTGTTTATTACTACAGTACCTGGTAGTCTCTCTACGAATGTGCCAGGGAAGTCACAGGTCGATCGTACTTTAAAAAAGTTACCTGGTACCAGGTACCATACCTACAAATAATTTCCACCTAGTTTTGTCAAAAACCTTTACTAGTACCTACTAGTAGTACTACTAGTACTCTAGAGTAGTACTACTACTGTATAGACTAGTAGTGGTAGCTAGCACTACTACTACTACTACTACTAGTAGTTGTTGTTTGGTCAGTTTGTGGTCCCGCGTGGCTTTGCCGAATTTGACGGGGACGACCCACCTGGCACTACTTGGCTTCTGCTTCTACTACTAACAGGTTAGCTATTAGTCGTGTCGGTTGAATAACAATATTTTGATTTTCCTTTTGATACTGGTTCTAGGTACTAGGTATCTGGTAGGTACTATCTAGTACGGTAGTTACTGTGGTACTACTACCGTGGTACTACTAGCTAGCTAGTGTTAGGTGTTCTTACAAGGCCTTTTGAATGATATTTTAAGATCGATTGCTTGATAGTATTGCGAAGATAAAAATATTAATGCTGTACCACGGTATTTGGCTGGTGGCTACTAGACCTACTAGAGTAGACTACTTCTACTAGCTAGTCTACTACCGTAGTAGCTACTACCACTACTACTACAGCAGTCTAGCTAGCTACTTTAATAATAGTAATAGAGTAGACCCTACTAGCTAGTCTACTAGACTACTCGGAGTAGTAGACTAATATTATGCACGCTGCTTACTGGTATGAGAGATCCGGTCGAGTTCAGAACCATAATATGGTTCAACACATGCCAGAATAATTTTCATTTAACCGATTCGCCTGGAAAGAGCCGAACTGGGGCCTTCTGGCATTGCCAACGTGCTTCCCAAGCTACTACTGAATGCTACTTAGTAGTAGCAATAATGCTGCTCCGAAGAAGGCCGGGTAATAATACGCAACGGCTACGGTCTAAGGAGCTAAGTCGTGTTTAGAAAGAGTAAACCATCTCACACCTAAGAACCGTTCGTCTATTCTTGAGATTGTTGGATCAACCAATGGTTTTATCCGCTCGGGCGCGTTTCTTCAGAATGTTGCCGACATTTTCCGGAGTAATTGAAGGCTTGGTTTGGAAGCCACGAGCGTGAAACACCTGTACCGGCCTCAAAATAGTGATGATTTTTGTTTGTCGGCAAGCTGTCCCAGCGATTGTGATTGTTGACAAAGTCTTTGAAATGGTAACGTATCACTGAAATGTTTTATGATACAGCAATCAAATAAATGGCAATGGCAAAGACATAAGACAATGCACAAAGAACGAGATTAATAAGACTCAAGAAGTGTACTTCGCATCACACTTCTCACATGTTGTTCAAGACCTCCATCAAAAAGGCAGTGTAAATGATTAACTAAACAGCCAGCTGATTTTAATCGAAGTGCTTCACAAAGGTTCGCATCCGATAAAGGCCACCTAAAGTGCTGGCTCCAAATTGCATGATTACGATTTGTCGCTCTCCCCATTTGGCTTAGCTCCTTTATCAGAGTTGATGCCGATTTTCTGGGCGCGAACTTGATTGGGCCGAAAATAATCTATTCTCTTGTACTCTAAATTTTGAGTGAGTTGCCAAGCACCAGCTGCATCGTCGTGATCTAAAAATGACATGACTCTTTCTTGATATCCACTGTAAAACTAATTCCGAAAACTGACCCCCCAACAAAATGCGTTTATTATTAGTTGACCCACTTGTGATCGCAATTGCAACAAACAAAGATGAGTGCCAAAGAATCGCTTTGTGCGATGTCCGATTGAAAAAATACGGCCTCATTGTGTCCACAATTGGCACAATTGGCATTCTGACTCCGGGCCAAGGTCGGATCGTCCGATACGGCCGATGGGACCGTGTGCAAAATGTTACCAACTTCCTTTTTCATTTCGTTCCGATATATGAGGGGCTGATCGGGTGCAGGTTCTGCATAGCGACAAAGTCGACACGCGTATTGGAGCTGCCGTTCTCGTTTATTTTCTTGTGGATACAGCATAGAGGAATCGTGGGGACAAAATCTCATCAGGAGGACATCCTGTATATGATTGCCGTCATTGTCTTCCATATCGAGAATATCTTCTTCTGCGTCATCGTCGTCTTCTTCTTCTTCTTCTGCATCTTCCTCCTCTTCATCTTCTTCTTCTCCAATGTTGTTATCGTTCTGTTCTTCCTCAAAGTCTGCCATGATTAATTACCTGAACACGAACAGTACTGCTGTATGCAGTATTTGTATTGAGGTGAGTGGTGAGTAAGTGGGAGAATACGTAATACGTAGATTTGTTTCGTCACAGCAATGGTGTGGCTCGATTGTAAAGTAATTGCGTTCGACTTGTCGATGACTAATTTGATTGCTCAGTTACGTTGGCTTCTGGTTGGCTGAAGGTGTGATTGGCTGATTATTTAGTTGTTTGGACAGATAGATATTGAGTACATACGGTAGATGCAGCAATTATAGATGTCAACTACTAGTAGTAGATACGAGCAGATACGGAGTAAATATCTATGGCTGAGGCACTACTAGTAGTAGACTAACTAACTGCTGTTTGGTGGTGATGGTGTTTTGGTTGGGTTTCCTATTTTGTATGCCCGGGTAGTCTTGTTAAATCTCCACGTGGAAGTTTTTCAGATCTTTTGTCTACCTTCCATTATTATTCTCACTGCTGCAAATACAAGCAATCAACACAGAAAGCCACCAAATTCTTTTTTAATAAAAATAACTAATAAAGCAAAGACCTCCCGCAAAAGTACAGCTCGCTACACCGATTGTTGAAGGATCGTGAATGAGGAGGTAAAATCAACTAGAACAGCTATCTGTACTTTAAAACAGATGTTCCGTCGACGTCGGTTCGGAAAAATAATAAGAATGTCCTCCTCGTCCACAGTACAAGTCTTGTTCTCGTTCTGGCTTTCTCTGTCAGCTGCCTGTGTTTCTGCTTATCAAGCATCACTTCCATCGACTCTGCAAGCAACTCGACCGAGATGGCACCTTTCCTCATCAACGTATAATCATGTACTGAGCCTGAGAACGGCTCGTAATTCAAATTACTATGGACGTAGTAACCGAGAAGATGAAGATGATGACGACTATTGGTCCCAGAAGTCACCACCACCACCACCATCACCACAACAACAACAACAACAATCATCGTCAGGAACAGAACGTCCCATTGGATACGCCGATCCTGATCGAAACCAAAGAATTGCCTCCAATCCCAACATGGATTTTCGAAGTATGGAACAAGAGTATTCCAACGATCCTATTCAAAGGTATCAACGGTCTCCGGGTGGACCTGTTGAACGCTATTATGATGATGATGATGATGACGAGGACGACAACGAAGAAGAATATTATGTTGATGAATATTGTGACGATGAGGATGGCGATGACGATGGCGATGACGATGACGATGAGGATGACACAACTGGAAACTTTTGGTCCAATCCATTGGGTCGTTATGATCCCGTTCAATCGCCCAAAACGACGACCACAGCAAAACCCAAACGACGAGTTCCTCGTCCCGATGAACCAGCACCAGCTCGAAGAAGACCACGACCTGCTGCTAAGACCAATTCTCGTCCAAGAAGGTACGGTACAACTAGACAATAAGAAAAAAGTGCATTCACTGTTACTTGTTTTGCATTATTTGACTGATATGATCTACTATCTCATCTGCAATACAATATTTTGTGTTTCATGTATCCACAGAAAAACCACCTTGCGATCTGGCACACCTCCTCCGCCACCAGTGATTGGAGATTTGTACAATCAACTCTTTTGGTACGGTTTTGATCCCGAGGATACGACATCGCCAGCTGATAAAACCATGTTTGGTGGTACCAAGGGAAAATTTAATGGTCTGGCCTTTCTCGACGATGCATTGGTCCCAAAACCAAAAGATCCAGCACCCCGACGTACATCCAGTCGTCCATCATCACGGCGACGTGATAATTACTACTACGAAGATGACGATGATGATATTGACGACTATAAAGAGGAAAGGACCTTTTCAGATACTTTAGAACAATTGTCGCGACAGCAAAGCAATCTCAATCCCAACGTACCTACACGAGCCCGAAACGACCAGGATCGTGATGATAATGATGATGATGTCTACAAAGAGGAGCCTCCCAGAAAAAGGTTTGCGTCGCGCTACAATCGTATTATGAATGCTGATGTTGATGATGATTTCGTGTTTAATGAAGATTTGCCAACGTCTAACGGCAACTTCTATTTTGTTACACCTCCCAATGATCACCCTCAAATCTATCCCGTTGATAACTTCACTACCCAACGTTCACCAATAAAAAATCAACCAAAAAGGCGTCGACAAAGACAGAGTCCTTGGGAGGAAGAAGAGGACGACAATCAAGTGAATGTCGATGGAAGAAGGAAAAGACGGAAAATCAATTATAGCGAGGACGATAATAACTGGGTTTCAAGCAAGGTCGCTAACTGGTTCCGCGACGATGTGGACGGCGAAGATGACGAGTACGCAATGGAATCCACTACTACTAGGAGTCACGGTCGACGAGGGCGAAAGCAACAACAATTTTGGGCTGCTCCTTTTGATTTATTGGAGAGTTTTCTTGTCCAAGAAAACCGGGATATGAGCTACGAGGCAGAAATGTACAATCGTCAAATGGGTCTGGGGTCGCAGAGAAACGATAGGGAAACAATCGGTCCGTCTGGCAAACCTCGTAGGCAGCGCCGAGGCAGTGGATACGCCTATCGCTATGATGTGGATACTTTGGAATATGACAACGTTGTGGATGCCGATATCATTGCAGATGATGAAACCGAGAAATCAGAAAAGTCGTCGCAAGGCAGCGCACAAGATATGAAAACCAGGAGCGTCCAAAATGAATCAAATGCGAGCAGCGATACTACCAAGACAGTGAATAAGGCAGACAAAACTGACGAAGGAAGCACGTCGTCACCGACAAATAAGAAGAGTTGGGAGGAGCGAGCTTTGGCCATGGAGCAGATCCCGCCTCCAGGTATACCTGCCTGGGGGCCCTCAGGAGATCTTGGAATGGACGCTCGCATGAAAGCCACCATCGACGCACTGCATGATATTCAAGAGGCCCAGAACAAATTGGAGCAGAGAAAGAAGCGAGAACAAGAAGCAATGGACGACATTACCATTCTCAAAGTGTACGTATCACTGAGTGTGCAGTGCAAGAGCAGGGGTGCATTCGTGGATTAACAATACCCGTACTAACTTTCTGCATTTTTTAAAAATATTTGCAGTGATGTAGGCGTCAAGAAACGACGCATGGCTGCCAACAAATTGGAAGCTCAAAGACTCCGAGAGGACATCAGGGATTTAGAGTTGGAGGTGGAAAACGCTTCTAGATCCCTTCGAAAGGCCCGAGATCAGGTCCAATTTGCTCAGAAGCGACTGAACGATCTAGAAAATCGACACTGGGCCCTCTTGCAGTTGTACAATCCATCTCAAGCAGAAAAGGAGGTAGAGAAAGCTCTTCGAGAATTTGAAGCCCTCGAACCTGCCGCTAGAATACGAAGCAGGACGGATGCCGTTGACAAATCAAACGGGCGCGACACTACCAGTAGCTAGCATTGTAGCTAAGAAGCTAGCTGAAGCGCTTGGCTCAAATGTTGGCGATTGTTACTGTACATACTCAATTTGCAAACAAATTGCTGTAAACTAATCAAATACTATTGCATCTACCCTTCGTGAATTCATTTTACGGTAAGCTCAATTTAGTCGTATTATTGTGTTTCATAGTCCATAGTAGTTATTACTTTTGCAGAGATTGTTGCATTTGCATCATTTGCTGTTGCTGTTGAGCTTGCTGTTCGTTGGCTGCCTGCAGTACAAGTCCAATTTTCTGTTGCGATTCCAAGTACTTGGATACACAACGGTCTGCATATTATGTTTATGTGTGGTGCGAGAGAAAGATGCATGTAAGCCACATCCTTTGAATGCGAAACTTTAAAGGATCCTTCCACCCTTCATCGCTAACAACACACGTTCCATTCTCTCAAGAAAACGGAAAATACGTACCTGCACAGCTCATTTCTCCTAGAGAAAGATCGGGTTCCTTGTGCTTGCGAGAGGAACACTTGGTCCAACAGGACGCTGTCAATTTGTTGAACAGATCCGTATACATTTCCATTTCCGTTTGAGCTGGTGTAGTAGTGTAGTGGTCGTAGTCGTAGTAGGACAGCGATAAAAAGATTAGAACATTAGTTCGTAGACATAAAGTATAGCTAGCCAGCTGCAATTTGGCAGCAGAGTCTCGACACAGTAACGGTAAACGGTAACACATCTCTCATCAGCTATAGCTAGTCACGTACCAGCAAAGAGCGGATCAGGACCCGTGGGCTTGGCTGGTTCGGATCCTCCAAAGAAATTCATGGTATAGATTGTGTTTTAGGTACAGTATTGCGTTGCTCTTGATGCTTGAAAAATCACCGCCGAGTGGTACAGTACGTCCGTCTTCGATGAGTGTGAGTGCGATGTTGTTTGTTGTATTTCATCGAATATCATCGTCGAACGAACAGCTGAGACAGCCCTGCGGCTTGAGTTCAGTCCCAAACTAGTCTTTAGTCATGAGTACGAGTAAGCATCTTTATTATCCATAATCCTACTGTTGTTTTGGCTTTATTATGATTTTTTTTTAATTCACCTATCATGAATTTTTCAAGATAATAACATATTATTATTATTCTTTTTTTTAGTGCCCAAAACAAAACGAAAGATGTACATACGGCACTATTAGTTACTACCCGAAGAAGAAGAACAAGACAAGCGAGGTAAGATGGAAGCATCCTGCTTACCAAAGGAAAATCCACCACTGTCTATCCCTGCGGTTCAACCAGTAGGTTCAGGGGATGAGCAGCCGCAAGTTCCTAAGAAACTGGAAGCTCTCTACCGTGATGTTCGAGCGGCGCGTGCTTTGGAATTGAGAGAGTCTAGTATTGTTGAGAACGAAGAGAATCAAAAGTCAATGACTATTTTCTTCCATCAAAATCATAACAATTCCAAATTTCAATCCATTCGAGAACTTTGGAAAGAAGGCAACAATGATTGCATACAGGATGCAACGGCTACGGCAGCTATATCTCCTCGTGTCAAGAAGAATACAATAAAACTAGATGCAATCGAAGCCTGGCATGATTTGGTGTTGGCTATCAGCGAGGAAGGTGTCTTTATGGATTACGTCCATTCTTTGGAAGATGCCTTTCGGGAACTCTGTGAGAAACCATCCCCGCCGGCAAAGGAAGAAGAAGATGCCAGTAGTACTAGCTCGCTGTCAGCCTGGTTCCGTCATCAGTACCATCTGGCTTTACTTTTGACCAACACTGTTCGAAATCATCATCGTGACGAATCCACCGAATGTCGGTTTGTCACTATTCTAGAAGTAGCACTCTCTTACCAGAGTGTTGTCACCAGTAATGAAGGAGACTCAAAAGTTGTCTACCAGTGGAAACCGTCGGAACATGTCCAGCGATTTTGGGTACGGCTGCAACAGCCCATAGACCCTAATATGTCGCCATTGGGGTTCCGACGCAAGGCCTATGGTGTCCTAGTATCTCTGTCGTGGGTACCATCGTCCAAGGGCCTTTTGCAGGCGTGTTCGATACCCGACAATCGACCTGTCCAATTGTCGTCCGATGCGCCACTCGAGGCACGAAGAATTTTAGGAAAGATACCAGGAAGACCTGTGCCACGGAACGATTCTGTTTATCAGGTCCTGGATCGACTCAAAGACGAAACCAATGTATCCGTAGTAATTACAGCCTCTAAATTCAATAAAGTGTCCAGCCTGGGCATTGGCAAAACTACCGTGGCGGCACTCGTAGCTGTACATCCGCTCATCCTCAGCTGCTTTCAAGTCTTGTGGCTGAACATGGACTATAATAAACAAACTGTTCCGTCGTTTTTGAACGAAGGAAAGAAATCAAAACGTAACGGACAGGGGAAGATGAACTATGGAATGTATATCAAATACCTGGACAGCCTGTGTGATCAACTTGGGTGTGCTGGACATTCTTCAAATTTGAAACGACCACGATGGCCCGAGGCACATACATTAAAGCGATTAGAAGAGCCTGCTATTCGACACCGACGAGAAGAAAACATGATGCGACGAGCTCAAGCATTGATGGCCAATGTTCTCGAAGATACGGGTCGCAATATATTATTGTGCCTGGATGATGCCACCGGAAAAGACGAATTGACCTGGTTCCATTTTACTGAACGGCAGTCCACTTTAGCAACAAGTCCTTTTCCCATTCACGATGTCGATTTCTCGGTCGATTTAGATCCTTGGGGCGAAGATGAAAGCATGGAACTTTTTTTGTTGGAAGCTGGTTGCAGTAATAAAAAACAGGAGCGAGTATTGCCAAACACTATTGAATTGAAGCAGATTATCGCACGAAGTTATTTCCATCCCATAATTGTCCGCACAGCAGCTCGCCTCTTTAAACTTAAACGGGTTACTGCTGGTGTGGTTCAGGCATTGGAAGAAGCCGACCAGGAGTTCTCTCCTGCAGTGAGCTGCGTGGCGAGGACGGGGTCGTTGCAACTAGCTGGAGGCAACGAGGACACAATCAAGCCCAAACGGCAATTATTGACAGCAGAGTCCATTCGTTCCATCGCCACCTCGGACCAAAGCACAGCAGGAAGGGCAACTAGGTCTATAGTCCCAAGAACGCTGAAGAATATGCTAGACACCTTGCTGAGCCCAATGCTAATAAAGACACGGCAACCTTCCATATTGTTCAAATTATGCTTGGCGTCCTTTGCTGCTGTATTTTCCGAATTTCAGCCAATTCCTCTCACGGCAGTTTTTCTTCTATGGGAACAACTTTTTACAATGGAACCTGACGCAATTGAAGAATGCGGAGAAAACCCTACAAAAATGGAAATTAAAAAACGGGTCTGGTCCATTGCAGAAGGACTCACCCACATGGGACTTCTTTCGTTTACAGAGGATAGCTCTGGCGAAGCCTTAGTCAGTATTCACCATGAAATGTACGTGAAGTATGGTTTGGACAGCGTCGTGGAAATGGGACTTGGTGAGCGCGCAGAAGATGTTTTTGTACAATGGCACAAAGCTTTTGTTGCAGCGTATTTGACAAGAAAGTTTGAAGGCGACAATGCAGACAGCTGTCACAAATATGCTTTGTCGAAGCTTTCGAAACACATGCTTTACTGTGGCTTGCAGACAAAGGTCATCGCACTCCTGAGTAATGGGAGACTCTATCAAGAGCGCATCTCTGCGTTTGGCAAAGATCGTGCCACAAATTTGCACGTTGAGGACTGCATTCTCCTCATGCAGAATGTACGCCGCGACCCAACTATTCCCAGAGATCAGCGAGAGGAAATCACCTCCGAACACTTTCAGAAAGTTGCACAATTGCTGGTTGAAACAGTCGATACCTCCAGGGAAAGCTCCGCACTCCAACTCTCGAAAGATCTCTACGCTATCGGATTTGGCCTAGCCGAAAATGAAAAGTATCAAGAGGCGCTAGATCTCTACACGCAAGCACATACTTTGGTCCCAAAATCAAATTCTTTCTCTGCAATCATTCTTTATGGTCTGGGCTCTGTCAGTCTTATTCTGAATGATCCTGGGAAGGCGATAAAGAGTTTTATGGGCTCAATAGCATGCATGACGATCCTTGGAGAGGATGGAGATGTTGCCGGCAAAGCCAAACACACGCTTTACCAAGAGGTATCACGGCTTCAAGGTGAAGCTTCCATGGCGCAATGCAGCTACAAAATTGCTCTCAGTCAATTTGAGGAGACGCTTGACCAGATGCACGACGACGATAGCTTCGAAAGTGAAATTGAGTTTGGAATTCTCTTGAATAGAAAAGGACGGCTGCTACAAGTTATGGGTGATTTAGATAAGGCAAAGACAGAAATCATTAAGTGCATCCATTGGAAAGAATCCATTGGGGAAAGAAGCCGAGATTTAGCTGCAGCTCACAGTACTTTGGCGGATATTTACATTGCAACAGATAAGCCGTCTGATGCAAGGCGGCACATTGATACTGCCCTCAAAACTATGCAAGAGGTTGAGAACCAATGGCCCAAGCTGAGATATGACGATGAAGAGAGCGAAATTGACATTGATGTTCAACTTTTGACAGCAAAATGGAAGACGCTTCGGCCAGACATACCCAATGATGGCGCTGACTTCGAGAAAATACGAAAGAAACTTCTAGCAGATCCTGTAATGCTGATGGATCGCACAGGATATGATTTACGGTGAGTTACAGCAGCGCTCTCCTTCTTATTTAAACACGCACGCCAAAGCTCACCTAGCTTGATTTGTTCCAGATGTATGGCTCGTGCTTTCATGGCAGCTGACGAACATGATACAGCTGTATCCATCATTGAAGACACGCTCAAGTTGCTGGCTGACCGACCGGAGTCGCTGGAACGTGCCTTGTGCCTGATTGATTTGGGTATTTCGTTCATGGATCAAGGCGAGGCTTATGAGAACGAGAGCAAAGCAAAGACAATGTTCGAGCTTGCTCTCAAACTCTTTTCTTTGGCCTTGAAAATTCAGCGGCCAAAGCTGGGTGACTGCCAACAGGTCTTGGAAACTCTGGATGCCATTGGAAACCTCCATGTTCATTTGCAGCAGCATGAAACTGCCATTGCAGTTTATTCTGAGGCCTTGGCCTTGGCAAGAAAGCTTCGAAGCGAGCCAGACAAGATTGCTGGTATTCTTTTCTTCCTGGGTGAATGCAATGAAGCACTCGGTAATCTTGACGGTGCCAAGAGACGATATAAAGAATGCGTCGAAGGACTGAGATTGGAAAGAATGCCGGACGATTTGGACCTCGCCAGGCCGCTCCAACGTCTAGGAGCCATCAGTTTGTTGCAATCCGATTTTCGTAATGCCAAGTCAATCTATGAAGAAATTCTCAAGATTCGTAAGGAAAACTATGATTCCCGCGAAATTTTATTGGCAGAAACTTTGGACGTTTTGGGCTTCGTCGAAATGAAAAACTTTCATTATGAGAGCGCCTGCATGTTTTTGCACAAGGCCTTGGAGATTCGCATGCAGCACAACTCCTTGCGGAATCAAGGAGACACGCTTTACCAGATTGGAATCGCCTATCGCATGCAGGGCGATTTTACCACTTCACTCTCTCATTTGGAACAGAGCTTGTCAATATTAGAGCCAATTGTCGAAGATGACAGCCCACTTTTGGCGACGGTGACGCTAGCAATTGGAGATTCTTATTTCGGACTTGGACAAGACGAAGAAGCTGCCATTTATTGCCAGCGAGCTGTAATTATACGAAACAACGCGTTTGGGCCTGACCATCGCAAGACTGCCAGTGCTTCTCGGAGCTTGGGTATGGTAAATTTCATGTTGAATAAAAATGGTGATGCGGCTTACCTGTTGAAAGAGTACGTCCGCATTATGGATGGACAAGTGGGATATGAAAGGACCAACGAGTACATGGCTGCTCTCATTATGCTGAGCGATATTCAAGTGGCGAATGATCGCCGTAAACTGAGCAGGAAAATCTTACTCACCGCAAATGGTGTCTGCAGCACAAACACTCGTGTATTTGAAGTTAACGAAGACGACAATGCATCCTCTTTGGTCGCATACAACGAGACAACCGAGGCACTGCAGAAAATGATTAACCTCCGCCTGAATGCCTCGCCGTCCTTGGTCCAGCCTGGTGGACTCTCTTTACAGCAAGCTGCTGGCGAGAGCCCCTCTGTACCCCATAATTCTGAAGAGTTATCGATCTTCCGTAGCATAACCTTGAGAGACGACTGAGGCTGGGCGTTTCTATTCGGTCTGATCGAGGCCCGCCAGCTATTCTCACTTTCAAGAGTAACAGCATACAAAATACAAACTCTACTTTGACTAGAAACGCTATGCTAGCGGAAAGGAATAAAACCCGAGGCAACTCCAGCTAATCCATCAGCTAACCATCTCGACTGGCCGTGGAGGTTGGTCGCGGCTCTATTGCTAATGCATATGTCCCTTATCAACACTTGAATGGGATATGAGTTGCATTTCTATCAATCTGAACATGTAATCATGCAGTTTTCTTAGTTCAGTTGTTCTCTTACTTAATTGTTATAGTCAACCTATGTGCATACAATTTCAAGATTGTACCTACAATTGCAAAATAAATTTCTCACCTGTTAATATTACCCAATCCGTGTCCAGTACGTAGACGTCCCTTGTCCCTTTCTATATTTATACAAGTTATAGAAGCACTGGCATTTCCATTATTTGGTGTCACCACGACAATCTCAGCATTCTTCGCTGTTGCTATTGTTGGCTCATCAGTTGTCTGCGCACCTCATTACAAGTCGTAGAATTATATGCCATGGAAGCATCTTTTGTAGTCCTATCTTTGAAATGAAAAAAGTAGTTCAGATCCAAGACCCTCGTCTTTTTGATTACAGGTTCGATGCTCCTTGTCTGCAAGCCATTAGAGAACGACCATAGGTTGAAATTGGTCGTCTTAGCTTGCCAGGATTATGTTTCTCGTGCTTTTGTCACACAATTCTATTTACCCAATAGAAGCCGTTCAACATTGGCGTTAATGCCAGCAAACGTCAGAGGTGACCGCCTTTGATGGATTAGGTTTGAAAGGCTGGCGTTCCATATTTTCATTCGGAACAACTTTCAAACTCCAATGTGGATTAATATAGGTGGCACACGTGCAGTTCTGCGTTCAGCGTGTTGATTTTGTTGCGGACGACTTCTCATCAAGAGTCTACAACCAAGCCTCGATTCATGAAGAGCACTGCAGTCATCCTTATCAAGGGCCATCTTGCTCTACTCATGTGTAGTCAATCAATTTATGGCTTTTGGTTCAGTTTGCTTGTATTTTGTTAAGGCATGTTGCCGTATTGCTGTGACCCCCCCTCCCCCCCCCCCCCCCCCCACCCCCTCCCCCAACCCCAACCCCAACCCCAACCCCAACCCCAACCCCATAGTTTGATTTAAAAATATGAAAGTTAAACAAAAATGCCGGGTCAATAGATGCTCATAAAGAATATCTACAGGATATATATCGGAGGATGGGGTGTCAGCCTATCTTTTGAACGAGATATGGAGTGAATGGAGTTGATATTATATTTATGTCGTTCCTGTACTTCGGCAACTGTCCGGCTTCAGTGCCTCCCGTGTTCGATACCACGCCCTGCATGAAGGAAATGCTGCAGTACGAAGACTGCGTTTTCGAGTATATCGTTGTTGAGACAGCGCCAATGTCCCCCAAAAGGAGGTCTATCATCCCAGCTGGCCCACCATGTGGCCTCGCCTCCTCACAGACGGCAAAACCATCGAGTACAATCCTGAGGACATCGTCTACACAAACCCAGAATAATACAAGTTCCTGCGCCCCCTCACCAAAAAGAATAAAAACTTCCTGTGGGAGTGCGAAGAGGAGAGATTCGTGTTCAAAGCTTGCCTCCGTAAGCTGTCTTCGCTGGAGAGGAGCACCAAGCACACGAGTTGGGATAGTGCTCAGGTGGCCAACCTTCAGCTCACGTGATGACAACCAATCCACAATAATCATAGGCAACAGCTTCTATTAAAAGAATCACAATCACACCTTAGCCTTCTTTATGTTCTCGTTGTCTTTATCTGCCACCTGTTTCATCAGGGCCTTGTTGTACAGCAACTCCAGGGTGTTCATCTTCTTGCGGTTCTTGTGGGCATCCTTGTCTGCCATCTGAGCCAAAAGAACGTCCTCATGTTTCTTGTAAACATCCTTCAAGTATTACTGTTTGCTCTTCTCGTTCTAGTTAAAGGCCTCAGTGTCCTCCTTCCAAACAACTGCCTGCTTCTCGTCTATCTTCTTCTCCTCAATCTCCTTCTGTTTTTTCTCATCGACTTGACGAGCAAGGTAGTCTCTCATCTGTTTCTTCTGCTCTTCAGCAACTCTCTTTCTCCTCTAATCCTCTTCCTTTTCCTTTCGCAGCTGATTTTATATGTGCCTCATCATTTTTTAATCCTCGGCCCGGATCTGTTCCTTCTGGTCCTTGATGACTGAATCAGCGAAGGAAGCCATGACAGCCTTGATTTTTTCCTCTCTTTCTTTCTTTTCGTCTTCTCTCTTCTTCTCCAGCTCATCCTGAAGTCTAGCGTATTCCTCTTGTGCCTTGATATCCTGAATTAATAAAAAAGTACCTCGATCCTTTCCCTCTAGGCTTACTCTCTGAGCCTGCGCTGGTTTTCTTCGTTTTCGTTCATGATTTGCTGGAATCTGTTCCTTTCCTTAATTTTCCTGTCCAGTTGCTCCTGCTCTTCAAGGGTAAGCTCCTCCTTGATTTTTTCGACAAGCAAATGGTCGAGTTCGTCATCTTTCTTTTTTTCGTGTTTCTTCCTTTTGCTCTCGTCTTTGACCTGTCTGTCTCTCATCTTCTTCTCCAACATTATTTTCCTCTGATGTTCGCTCATCTTTTCTTTTTCTCTCTGATCGTAAAGCTTGCATTGCTCGACCTGAAGCTTATGATACTCTTCTTCCTCCTGTTTCTCGGCCTCCTTCTTCCTTTTCTTCTCCTCCAGCTGCTTGTCCAGCTCTTTCTTAATCTTTTTCTTGAATTACTCTTCCCTCATCCTCTCTAATTCTTTTTCCTTCTTGAATAGCTAGGTGTCGAATTTAACAAGGGTGGCCCATTCGTCCTCATCATCTCCCTCGACCTGGTATACCGATTTGGAAGCCAGTGAGCTGGTTTCAGAGGTGGCACCACTTCTTCCACTTCTTTGGGATTTTCTATCAGCCTCGACAGCTGGCTTTTGGGACTTTTGTTCGGGTTTAGAGGAAGCATTGCTTTTTTTATCCTCTTCTCTTCTTTGCTGGATTTCTTGTCGAGATACTTCTGACTTGTTGCTTTTTTCTAAATAGGGAAGGGCTTACCACTTCTGTTGTCCTTTTTGTAGTTTTCTACAGCCTTGGAGACGTTCTGCTTGAGGACTCTGAGTGATTACTAAGTGATTTTTTCCTTGAGGAAGTAGTCAGTGACGATGTCCTCGATCAGCTTGTGAATGTTCTTATTTCCCTTTCCGAAGTCCTTGATGAACTTATCAAGAATCATCTGTCTGAGTTGATCTCTCTGCTGAATAGCCTGGGCCTTCTCGATGGCCGAGTGCAATTTTCCACTCTTCCTTGACCCCTGGGACTTAGCGTCGTCCTGAACTTTGCTCATAAGTTATATTATTGCAATATCCCAATCGAAACTCGATTTATATTTTATTACATATGTCTTATATTTATTACTTCTATCACTTCCCATACCGGCTCAATATCTATTCCCTCTGCTGAGGTGTCAACCTCTCGTAGGCCTCCTTAAGAGTCTCCATCGCCTCCTCTTTCTTCTGAAAGTAAAGATCCTGTGGCTTAAAGACATGGATGAACCCTCCCTGAGCTGATATATCGATGTCAGCCTCTTGGTAAGTTGTGGCAAGAGTCATCGAGGATTCAGTGTTCCAGTCAAATTCATGAATGTTGCCCCTAAGTAGATAAAAACGTACCTCATGCCTAAGTGCCTGAAGATAGGCTCCATTTTATTTTCCTCTAAAATTTTAGTGAGCGAGTAGATCTCGAGGTACTCCCTTCCCACAGCGAAGTGGTTGGTGACCGGGTTGAACTGTATGCCATGAATGGGTTTCTCCAGCTAAAATTTTTCTACTACTTTATATGTCCTGTCGTCGATGATGTTAAACCTCCCTTACTCGCCTCCTGAAACAATGAAATTTTCCTTACAGGCAACTGCATTGATGTCCTATTCGTGAATGTTTCTTATCTTCTGGCAGAGGCAACTAATCCTCAAATCCCATACGCCTATCTCCCTGTCCTGTCCTCCCGATATGCACAACTCGTTGTTCTTGAAAGCAACGTCCTCAACCTTATCGTGGCCCTATAAAACAGTGACCGGCTTGATGACATTAGAGGAAAGCACTGAGCCCAGCTATCTCTTAATGGGGGCTCCTTCAATGTCGAACAGCTCGAGCTTGTCGGCTGAAGCTGAGATCAGCTTGGGGAGTGAAGGAGAAAATCTAAGAGCATAGTTGTGCTTGTCTGATTTTGTGGCCATCAGGATCATGTCTGGTATGCTGGGACTGTTCTTTATGATCCCCAGCTTGTACTTGTCCGATGTCCACAAGTAGACCATGTTATTGTCGCTCTTGGAGGCAAGCAACTTCCTGTTCATAGGGGATGACCTTATAACCGTGATCTATCCTGGATGACTGACAATTTGCTTTACCTTCAGGTTTGGATGTTTCTTGGCTGCGTCGTAGTTGAACAGAGTTTTGAGGTCAGAAATGAAGTAGTGACCTTCATTGGGGATCTACAAATCTGCCATCACGATGTAGTTGGGAGTGTTGGTCCAGCTGTTTTCGATCGGCATGTAGGTCCCGTCGGTTTTACAGGAAAAATATAGCCTTTGGACGCTGAACTATGAGTTTTGTTGAAGCAGGGGTCCCCACTGCACTGAGGTGACAGGCCAGTCCAGTATGTTTTAGTATATGAAGTCGTAGTGACAGTAGTTGTTTTCTCTCCATTGTGCAATGCTACTGGGTTTTCTAGTTTCCATCCTTGCCGGTATTCCGATTATTATATGCACAAAAAGATATAGAGACCTTCCAAATGCTCAAAAC
>Ga0100402_1001800_pt1 | contig 24503 bp, 19 predicted proteins | sample CryGeyme20150102_FD_80419 | JGI IMG/M metagenome (GOLD analysis project Ga0100402, IMG submission 80419) | Groundwater microbial communities from Crystal Geyser aquifers in Utah, USA - Crystal Geyser metaG 2015-0102 | ecosystem: Environmental > Aquatic > Deep subsurface > Groundwater | place...
GATTTATATACTGCTAGCATTGATCATTTTAAATTTATTGTTGCGAAGTCGCTAGCACAATCAATACCTCAGCACTAATGACGATCATCATAGTTAAGTTATTGATTATTGTAAAATGTTTTAATAGTTTAAAATTTCAAGAGGAAAAAAATTCTTTTTTTCTTTAAATACAATGAATATAGTTTTATCAATTAATTGAAAGCAATACATACAATGTCACTGAAGCTAAAACAGTCATTTAAATATTATGTTATTAATAGCAGTGATCTATGAAGATATCAATCATTTTTGTCGTTCATTTCTTCAACCATACATATAGTATGCTTCTGCTTTTATGGAATTTTGCCAGCCATTTTAATGCTTTGGATAAGCCAAGGATCCAACATTTCATATATCTTCCTGGTTCTCCTATTTCCAGTAGAAGACTATCCTTCATGGAGTAATTTGATTATATCAGTTTAAATCTATTTTACAAGCTACTTTTGACCAAGCTATTATTCAGATAATTATATATCTAGAGCTTCGCTTTCTAGTGCTCGGAAGGCGTGCTGCTCAGAAGATTATTCCTCTCTACTTTATCGTAAAAATCCTTCAGAGCCTTTTGTTATTTTTTTGATTTATTTTCTGTCTTTGTCACTTGACTCCTCACCTGATATCTTTTTTGGGATACTTGACTCAAGGTTGCGATAAAGGTACATCACTAATCTGTCTCTCAATTTAAAAGATTTCAGTGTATCATCAGATTATTATTTTGTGATATGCTGGCAAAGTTGAAGCCCTTTATTTTGATGCTTATCATAAAGCAATGAAATGGCCTTTTCAAGAAAGGCTATTCTCTTGTGGAGATAAAAAATATCGAGAACTTTGGTAACTGTTGTTCTGAGGGCTATTCTTTTTTATTCAACTGGCCAATTAGGTTTAAGGGGAGTCGAAGATAAAACTCCAAAAAGACCTTGTTTGATAAAACTCATAAATGTTATGCTACGGGCATCCTTGCTGTTATAGTAGTACTCAGCGAAATTCATCTCATAATAAAATCTCATGAACATGCCCAGAAAAAAGAATAGAGCCAACAGTGAACTGAATAGACCGCCTATGTAGGCCAGAGCATCGATTATCTTGAGGTATTTTCGGTTGTATGTTGTTATTTTTCCACTTTTTTCAATTCTTAATATGGTCATATCTTGGGGAGATTGCTGCATATATCTCTGTTGTTCTATTTCATTACTCTCAGTGCTGGTCGTTGTGTTCAGCTATACACTGGGCCATATACTTTAATCGATATTTAAAATGTTTTGATCGAGCTTACTTCCAAACATGTAGAAAGACTGAGCCTTCAAGAAAACAGTGTCTTAATTGATATAGTATGTTGAAGGCTTGATGGGATCAGTTGGATTGATAAAGCTGTTGAGAGTGTATAATTTGTAAAAACCGCAGTCCACATAATTCTAGGCATAGGTACAACTTAGGTTAACCTGAAGATTTTTATAGAGGGTGCTCAGTTCATAGTCTCCACCAATTTCCCAGGTTTTATTCACAGGCAGGCATACCCAGTTACTGATACCCCATGAATATTGGAGTGTTTCTATGTTGGGTACCACCTTGAAATGTTATGCTGTACAAGTTTCTAATATAATGGTTGTTTGTGCTAAACTACGATTGGCGCTAAAATAAGACCCGGATGTAATTCTATACTACCCAACAGCAATTGCGGTGCTGTTATTGTTATTGTTTTGAATATATCGAAGAGCCAACATGTAAGGAAAATATTTAGGGTCGTCCATGTTTGTGCTGATGTTGATCATCGGAGGTTCCAGGTTCCTCATTGTTTGCGAAGTAGCTGTGATTGTAGTCTTATCAAACACTTGCTTTAGCTTCATGACAAGAAGAACGATCACCATGGCAATCGCAATTATAGCAGATATACCACTACAGTTACTGGTCAGCTCTTGCTCTTCGTTGATTCTAATAAAGTTATGGTAAGGAAATAAAAGACCTATCTTTTCGAGAAGAGTCCTTTTGGGTGCCATTTTATTATTAATATAGCTGAGCCCACTATATAAACAATCATATATCGCAATTCAAAAAAAGCTGGAACATGTTGCCAGTATATTTTTGTGATCTCCTCATCCAAGCTTATATAAATTGCATAGATGTTCCCTGAAGGAATGATATTTTATCTTTATTTAATACGATCATATTATCTTTTCCTTTCCTTCCTCATTTCTGCGAATAATATGACTAGTGAACAGGTTATCCCTGTTTGCTATCTTGAGAGTCTGCATCAACCAGGGGTCTAGCATTTTGCAAATTTGTTTGCTTCTCTCATTTCCATCAATACCTTCACTCTCTTCAAAAAGTTGCTTCAGGTCAGTTTCCATCTCTTTGATGAGGCCTTATTCGTCGAGCTATTAGTCGTCCATTTCAATATTTCTGACCTATTTTTCAAGGATCTAGACAATATCCTGATGCTTCATCATCCCAACCTCTGTCATAAAGCCTTATCCGTACTCAGCTTCGTGCATAATTCTTTTCATATCTTGCTATCTTGTCAGCATTTTATTAGTTTGATTGACTCCATTTTCATCATTTTTCTCACTTGAATCCGAGCTATCTTTTCGAGCTCCAAACAGAGTTGCAGCTGCATATTTATGGAGGTAAATCATGACTCTATCTCTCAGTCTAAATGCTCTCAGCTTGTCATCGGATTATTCTTTTGTGACATGCTAACAAAGTTGGAGTCCTTTGAGCTGATGCTTTTCAAGAAGCAAAGTTATCGCTTTTTATAGGAAGGCGATTCTTTTATGGAGAAAAAATATGTCAAGGACTTTGACGACGGTTTCTCTTAGCGATATCCTTCTTTCCTCAACTGGCCAATCCGGTTTTAGAGGAGTAGAGTCAAGCACTCCGAAGAGGGCTTGTTTGATATAGCTAAGGAAAGAAATTCCTCGGGCATCATTGCTGTTGTAGTAGTACTCTGCAAATTTCATTTCGTAATAAAATTTCATGTACATTCCTAAGAAAAAGAAAACTGCCAGCAAAGAGCTAAATATACCGCCAACGTAGGCAAGGACATCAAGCAATTTCAAATAGCTCCTTGTGTACTTTGTTGTTTTTCCACTCTTTTCGATCCTCAATATGGTGAGGTGTTCAGGAGCAAGTTGCATATAAGCCTTTTGCTCTATTTTTTTACTTTCAGTGCTGGTAGTGGTATTCAGTAAAACACTAGGAGTGATGCTCTAATCGCTTTAGAGAATGTTCTGATTCAGTTTACTGCCATACATATAATAAGACTGATTTTTAAGCAGAAGCGTGTCTTGGCTGATGTAGTAAGTCGAAGGAGTCTTAGGGTCTGTCGGATTAATAAAACTATTTAAGGTGTATAGCTTATAGTATCCACAATCCACATTGTTCTGAGAGTATGTACAAGTCAAATTTAATTGCAAGCACTTGTAGAGAGAACTTAATTCATAATCGCCTCCTATTTCCCAGGTCCTGTTGATTGGTAGGCATCTCCAGTTGCTGATTCCCCATGCATCCTGGAGAGTGTTGATGTCTGGTACAACTTTAAAATGTGCAGCAGTACAAGGCTCCAATGCGATTGGGATTTGAGTTAATGTACGATTTGTACTTGAATAAGCTCCTGAATGAAGTCTGTATTAGGCAGTGGCAGTTCCTGTGCTATTATAGTGGATGTCCTGGTAATAGCCCAATGCCAGCATGTATGGGAAATACTTAGGGTCATCCATGTTGGTGCTTATGTTGATCATTGGAGGCTCAAGGTGCATGGTGGCTTGAGAAGTTGATGTGATGGTTGTCTTATCCAAGACCTATTTTAATTTCATCACTAGGATAGCAACTACCAGCAGTATTGCAAATATAGCAGACAATCCACCACAGTTGCTGGTGAGTTCCTGTTCTTCGTTGATTCTGAGGAGATTCGTATAAGGAAATAAAACTCCAATGGTCTGAAGAATGGTCCTTGGTGCCATTTTATTAATGAATGATTAAATTATGTCATTATTATGGATAAAGGATAAATCAGTCAGTTAGACTTTCTATTCTTTTCTCTTGCTTTATTTAGGTTTGTTGGAGACGAAATTAATTAGAATTCAATCATAAAATAATGAAAATAATGTTTTTGATCCTCCATTTTGAATCGTTTTTATGATTTCACAAAATATATACAATATTATCGTACATTGATTTGAATTTTTTCAATCTTATTAATATAGAATAAGGTACCTTATGACTCAGCAAAACAGCCCTATCACCATGATTTCTTTTGATCGCTTCTGGTCAAACGATGGAACCTTCAGGCAAAAGAGTGCATGTGCTCTTCTGGTAACGCTAGCTATTTTCTTTGGCATGTCTGCACTGTTTCTTTATCATCTAATAGATGTGTTTTCCTACCGAACTGTGGATGCACAGCAGGCTGTATAGTTTGATATATAGCCTCCAATAACATCAATCAATACCTATGGGAGCAACGGTGAGCCCTCATACATGCTCGCTCTTAGTGTCCTTCAAAGTGGATGCGCTGTCAACAGCTCTATTTCTCTGGAAGCTTTCTATGTCCTCAAAAGCTCCACAAGTACAGTCTCCACTGATATTCCTATCACTCTCGAGACCTGTACTGATCAGCATTTTTCAAGGCTTCCTGGAAAATTAAATAAAATATTCCAATGGACGCTGAACACTGTATTGTGTCTTCCTCTTAACCAGAACTATAATATAGGTGGTTCAACATTAGTCAGCGGAATTGAAAGATATTTCACATTCAGATTCAATTGCCCCTCAACTTGTGGAACCACCACTAATTGTGGAACAGTTGAGTTTTTCACTGAAAATGCGCAGGTGAATTCTGAAAATGAAGACGATCTGTATGAGTACTACATGGATAGAAAATCGATAATTGTCAGTAATCCAACTATTTTCTAAAACATCTACGAAATCGATGAATCTAAAGTCAATTCGAATAACTACCTGTTGTTCAGTTCAAACACTTTTACAAGGACCTTAGCAGGAGGGAAGTTCCACACTGATGTGCCAACCACAAACGCTACCACCACTACCCTCAACTTTAAAAGATCTGATAAAACTATCACACATCATCGAAGTTTTCTCAAGTTGTTCGATGTCTTTGCCTATATCGGAGGACTCATACAGATAGTTTTTATTGTATTTTTCTTCATGCCAAGCTTTGGAAGGTTTCTAAATCAAATGATGGTGGCTCAGGCTATATTCAGAACAAAAGAAGGATGTGAGAGAGTCAACTTTTTGGACTTCATTAAACAGTCTGCTTTCTCTTTTATATCTTATTTCTGCAATCAACCGGACTGGGAGGTTGAAGCAAAAAGAAATGATTACAAGTAATCAGTGAGTAAGATGACAGATACGGTGATGCTTCAGAAAAGGATACTTTTCTTGTAAGAAGCCATAACAATTCTTTTATAACGACATCATTTGAAGGGGATTCACTTGGTTCACAACCTGTCCAAAGAAGAGTTCGATAAAAATAGCAAATAACATGCCTTAAGAGATAGGGTAATTTATTATCTGGGGAAGTACAGCAAAGATTCTAACAAAGGTAAAAGGAAAAATCCTCAGCAAGATAGCAGTGTCAACTCCAAGGAGCATGAAATTTTGAGAGGAAGCTCATCCAGCGATATAGAAAAACCAGGTTTCAACAAGAAAGGATCAGCAGCACAACTTGGAAGCTCTCTCCCTATGAATAGGTCAGAAGAGTTGCGTGACAGCAAGATCAGAAGTCAGGGTAGCAAAGGCATCAGACACGAGGCTGATATCAGTGACGAACTATCAGTAGTTAATGAATAAATTGATGATTTTGAGGCGAGAGAAGGTAAGATTTTCATGCAACAGTAGCTAGAGTATATTGGAGAGCTAAGCGAGGCTGAGCTCAATGAGCCCTAACTAACTGTGGAAGTATAAAGTGATTTGTTGAGATTGCTTTAAGAGGCATAAATGCATGAAGGTGACCTAAGAAGCAAGAAAATTTGTGAGAAACTGTAAGGGTGGCTCAAGAAAGGAATTGAAAAGGCTGCCAGGAAATACAAGAACTTACATCCGGAAAAAGTAAGATCGATGATGAAGTAGTAGTGATCATTCATCCATCCCATTTTGATATCATAATAATAAGAACGCATTAACATCATTTCTTGTTGACACTTGGGTTATTTTATGCGAGTTTTGTGAAATTAATCTGCATCAGTTAGACAGTCTATCTCACTCCTGGCTCCAAATTACTAGTATCAGTTCCTCCACTACACCTGAGACACATAGACTCATTGCAGTCTTTCTGTGAGCAGTGGAAGTATGCGTCACGCAAATAACTTCTGCAGTAGCTACAAAATCCTAGTTTTGGAGCTTTATTGACTATTTCCAGTTCATGCTTCTTCATGCATTTCTACATAAATTATTATTTACTCTGTTTGTTTTGATGACTCTCTTGTTGATAAGATGCTTTTCGCTGCAATCCATGCATATTTTCTCGTTGCATGTTCTACATTCGTACCTTTCGGTATAGGGATAGTATTTTGTTTGGCAGTGACTACAGTCAAAATATAGTTTAGAAGTATTTCTAATAGAAGTGAGGATAACTGGATGATTTTTCTTGCAAGTGAAGGTAGTTGGCTTTTAGTATGCCTTTTCAGGAATGGTTCTGCCGATCAAACCTGAATTCGAAGCACAGTTGATACAGATCTAGATGTGACTTGGCCTTCCCCTGATTTTTTAAGCAAAAGAGCAGTAAAAGCAGGCCAGGTGTATCTTCAACTTGGTTTATTCTTAGTGGCATACAAAGCAGGTCCATCTAACAGCCCCCTCATCAATAAATTCCTTCACAGCTGCCCCCACTCGGATCTTGTTGTCAATCTTTCTTGACTGATAGACCTTCAGGAAATATTTTCCGCATCCACAAGGGTAGCTCTCTTCCAATCGATCTTCAACAAAATGAGTCACCACTTCGATCTGCTTGATGAGTGACCTATAAAATTTAGCTTTTAAACTTTCAATATCGGTTTCCTAGCATTAGTTGCAAATGAACTCCTTGCACTTTTCGCAAATATTGATATTTTCCTCTTCATTACCTTTGTAGTGACGAGCACATGAGGAGCAGGTAAATTCTTTTGGCTCGGGGACTAGCATCATCTCATGCCCATTTGAGCATTCAGAAGGCTTACTAAGATACTTGTTAGATAGGTAGGTTCTTCCTGTGAAATCTCGATAGTAAGAAGGTCCATCGTTGCTGAGATACGAGCAATAGGCACAGCGAACATGTCCATTTCTGCAAACAAAATCGTTGGACTCCAACCACATCATCCTGACAATATCCTTCAGATCATCAATTTTATTGGTGTCCATACACACTTGGCACTGCCCGTTGGCTTTGTCCTTGCCGCTTTCGTTCATCATTGGTTCGTGGCAGGTAGTGCATTTCTATATTAATTTTTTGTTACAATTTTAAGTCCTTTGGGGAGGTGCTGTGCTATTCTTTCTCGAACTTTGAATAGAGATTCGATGTCATGGAACGAGGCTCCGACTAAGGTGACCAAGGGTTGCTATTTTTCGTTGAAAATGATGGTTGTTGGCGTTCGTTCAATGTTACATTTCTTGACGAATTTTTCCATAGACTTTTTGCTTACATTAATGAGGTATATATCAGGCAATCTTTTGTTATTGATTCTGAAAGCTGCAAAGAGATAAGCAATCGAGTCCAAAAATATTTTGGATGGAGTACCGTTACTTCTTACAAAAATAACTATTACTCCCTTCTTCGTTCGACATAATTTCTAAAACTCTTCAGTCGTTTCGATCGATTTGAATACAGTATGATCTCTGCAACTGAGTTCAATGACTTTATCTTTGCTTTTATTGGCAGATATGTCAGCACAGCCTGTGCAGTAAAAAATCGAGCAGTAGTAGCAATAGTGATATTATTTGTTCAGAGGAAATTGAGTAAAGCAGAAATCGCAGATTGAGCTAGAACTCTTAGATTATCTGTCATCAATATAGCCTGAAAGCTTATCTTCAGAAAAAATATCGCCTATGATGGATATCATATCATGGTTATGAGGACATTTCTAAAAATAATTATTGATGTACCCTATGAGCTGTGGTGATTATATGACTGCTGCTTTCCGCCATACCCTTTCGTTTTTTCACCTTTCCTTCTGTCTATAAGGTTACCACAATATCTTTTCGGATGAAGTCCTCGTATTGCATGATCATCTCAAAGGTGGGGCCAAATAACCCTCTTTCAAGCTCGTAGAGATAATGCCTAAACTTGATCTGTTTGGCGAGCTCAGGATCATCATGAGATACATCGACACATAACTGAGCTTCACCGATAAGATGCTCACCATATCTGAAGTTGATCAGAATATCTCTTGTAGCCCACTTGAATCTGTTTTTGACCCTTACGACCTCGAACCTTTTGCCTGACTTAGTCAATTTTGTATCTTTCATTTTCTTCAAAAGTTTAACAACTTACTCCCCAGTTTTTCTGGTTGTTTTACACCTCAAAAAATCATAGATGAAGAGACCAAAGCGCTCTTCTCGTTCTCGAGTACCGTTTTTATATTTGAGAGACTAAAGAAGCTCTGATAAGCTATCGATGACCTGTTGATGGGTTGTAGGAGAGACTGTTCCGTTGAAGATAAATTCATTAGCCATTATCTTCTTGCTCCTAACAAAGTCAATGAATTCTTTAACTGTGTATACATCTGGGATAAGCTCGATCATTTTTTCACTCCATTTCACAAAGCAACGTCTGACTGCCTCTGCACTATAGACGACCTTATTATTTTCTGTCTTTCTCTTGACTTTACAGTCACACTCCGTCTATGGTCCAAGCATGTCCTTCATGTCTTCTTTGAAATCACTGAACAAATCATTTGCTTCATCAATTATTACCCGTAAATCATCCATCAAGCTTTGCCTGTTGAGGTTATCAGGATCTTCGTAGCATTTGGATTTGATGAGAGTAAGAACGTTGATCTTTGATGACTAATTTTTGACTTCCGGAAAAGTAATATTGGGAACATCGGATACTAAAGGATATTTTTCTTGCAATTTGCCCAGTAGAGCAAAAAGGGCAGAATCTGAGTTGAGAAGGACCAAAGATAAAGGAATTTATATGTGCCTAGTGCTTGTGCTAAATCTACCAAAGCCTGCGTTAATGAACTATCCCATTTGATAGGTCTAAAAGATGTACTCTTCGGCTACTTGGTGACGCACATCGTTGTATTTTTTGTTCTCCTTCAAAAACGCACTTTATCCCCGACTCAGTACTTCGAGGAAAGTTCGCTGAAACCATGATTTTATTGCAAATTAGGTCAGTTTTGATGTTGAAACCGACCCGCTATCCTTCGCATGATTAAGATCGCTAAACATATAGTGCTCGATTATTTGTCTGGCTCTGATTTTCTGAGCAGAAGCACGCTGGGTGATGCTGGCCTCATTTTGTAGGTGATGGGTTAGAAAGTCATCATTGTCATCCACCTCTTCTTTCACTCTACCCTTTAGTCCCAGAACATATTTGGTGGTGCTGTTTTTTTATGTTACTGCTCGGATGTTTTTGCGAGGTGGGGGAGGTTTCATGCATTTTTTACACTCATGTGTGCACTCGTGGCACTGTGTACAGCCCATTATGATTATTCACTTATATTATTCCTAAACAGTATTAATACGATTGGACCACAATGAAATTTGATGATCTGGGGATAAAAGGTTAGGAAAAAGAAGGAAAAAAGGCATCAGTAATTGCAGGGTATTTTTTGTTTAAAAAACACAATGTTTAGATTTGCTGGATCGAAGTAGGCATAAAAGCGGTTATTTCGGAGAAAGTCGATATATGATGCTGATCTTTTGAGCAATAAAAAGATGTGCTTCTCTATGATTATATATAAGATTCAAATTATCAAAAATGATACTCAAGTATAGCCTCTTCCTGCTACTTCTTTCCTTCGCTGTTGCTCAGAAGACTCTGTCCCTCAACCAAACCATCAAAATTGTCCTCCAAGCGTCATAGTCACAGCTATACCAACTCTCACGCCCCTAAGGAAACATTAACAGGAAAGATGATCTCATAATATTTGCTGAGCCAGTCGTGGTTATACCATCGCAAATTCCTACGATGGTTATTGTGCTTAGTAATGGCACTGAGCTTCCCTGCTCTGTTGACTCAAATGAGTTAGAAGGACTCTGTCGCTCCAACTCTTAAGTTCTTGCATCTCAGCTATCTGTCAAAGTATCATGCAAGTAAGACTGTGAATTTTGGCTCACTGCCTATCTCAACGATGTGATATCCCTATCTTTGGACAAGCAGTATATCATGAATCACAAAACAGACACCCCAACAATATATGAATTCGACTTCCAAATCCCAAACAAAGATTTTGATGAGTTGACCTTGGCTTTACGCTTTTCTAAAGACTCACCAAGCTAATAGGCAGAAATGTTTGCAAATGTGGGGAACGCTGGTGCTCTTCAGCCTGACTAGCAAAATCATCAGTATGAAGCTGTTCCTATCTCTCATGGAATCGCCCTTGATTTATCGAAATAAGAAGTTCCAACTGGTACTTGGGTCAAACTATCGATACTGACCTCTCAGAAGGTGAAGATGGTTCTGAGTGCTGCTATGAGGAAATAATAAACATATTTGATCTCAATGGGAGAAGACAGACGTGACCTAATTCCACCAGGAGCAGTCAGGTACTTTAACATATCGATGGAAGATTACTTCAAATAAATCGCTGATTATGATGTAGCTATTGACATAATGCTCTACTCAGGCTATCCAGAAATATCGACCTCTTTCCAGCCTAATTTCATCGCTTCTCTGCTAAACTAAGGGGTTGGAGGAAATATAGTATACCTTTTAACTCCAGAGCTGAGGGAAATGAACAACTTTACGGGAATGGTGTATGTAAAGCTCCAAGCTTTTAAAGATGAAGTATCCTTCCGCATCTTCAGCAGAACTACCTTTAAGAAATACATCTACATGTCGGAAGGCAGCAACTACCTGTCAGCGGTGGAGCCTCAGCAACTAAAAAACTACATCTATTAGTATACCTATCAAATATCAGCAAATAATTCCTAACCTGAGTTGCTTTATTTCGCTGCCAAGATACATATGATACATGGAGCCATTCACTTTTTCAGCAGAATGTGCAACAAACCCGATCAGTAGTGCCTCGTGACTCCAAGTAACCTCACAGACCCCGATTATCTGGAAGAAGTCAGAGACCTCCCAGGATAGATGCTGAGGTATTACACCAACTATGAAATATATCAGTGGACTCCATTAAGCTCATGTCTTAAACAAGATAATTCTGATAGCCAAAGCAACAGTACAGAGGCAAATTCAAGTCTTAGCACCTACAAGTGCAAATTGCACATTGTAGGCTTCAATTATGCCAAGGAAGAATGCCGTTGGGTGATGGCTATATATTCACGACAGCATAACATATAGCTAAGAGAAGGCCAGTCATTCAAGGATAAAGTTTATGAAGCTGAATACAATTACTATCAGTTCACTCCTCCTTCTTCTCCCTATAATTCTGTCACAATCTTCCTGACGATCCTCACAGGAGAGGCCTCCATGATATCATCCCTCAACTACCAAAAACCTGAATTCATGTTTTATAACAAGGACAAAAGTCTGAAGACCAGCAGTCGGAACAGTATCACTTATGACCTATCATAAATCAAAGGAAAAAGTGTTTCTGTCGGAGTTTATGGCGACTCCATGGCTGAGTTCATGATACATGTCGCTATTAATAGAAATTCCAGCTCAAGCGCATTAGCTATCCCACCTCGCTTGGGACAGCTTTTCAGTTTGCGGACTACCTCAATGCAGTTTAGGCTGTCTCCTGATTCTGATGCTACTTGGAAAGTTGACTTGAGTCCCATTAATGGCCAAATAAAATATTCTGTTCAATAGCTCCACAAAGAAGGTTACATTTGCGAGGAAAGCACAGGACTTTGCCAGTTTGATGTCAAAGGCAGTAAAGAGTATATTTTGAATGTGAGCAGACTGTCTGACAAAGACACTCAAGAGATAAAATTTATGGCTGCTTACTATCCCAAAGAAAAATGTCGAATTCTTCCTTTGGGAACACCAAACTTCATTTCGATTCCTAAAAGTACTCCATAATGCCTATAATTCATAATTGATGATCGTGAAGTGATCGTCGCCTATTCTCGCAATATACTGGCCTCCCTCACTCGTAGAATTAGCTTGAACTTATCCATTAATGGAGAGGCCCTCGCAAACTCCAACGAACACTATCAAGCCATCTACAAAGACAAAATTCAAAGCATTTGTGGTAAGAATAAGGAAGACCATTCCAAAGATCCCCAATGTATTTTGAAAGTGGAGACAGTAGGAAGCGAAGATGGACCAGTTGACATGTGGATCACTGCAGCTTTGGTGGAGGCTGGTATACCTCTATACGAAGGCGTTGAACTTTCGATAGCTGACCAAGATATGTTGACTGCTGATCCACTCAGATTTTACTATTAATTCACAGATCAGGACAATGTCTTCCTCGAAATATAGTCCAAAACTTATGATGAGTACGCTGTGGAGCTGCGATGGGTCGATTAGGAGGAGTACCTCAATGCGAATAGCGATGATGATATCTATCCTTCACTGGGTAAGGGCAATCCTAGCTATTCAATAGATCAGTACCACAGAAGGTTGTCAACAGGCATCACCCCTGATAAATCTTGTGACAACTGCATTCTGCTAGTTTCTGTTTATGCTAAAATGAACGTGACTAAATGCGAGTTATCACTACAAATAGTGGGTTCTTTTGTGTCTTTGGGCTTGGGTTAAACCATTAAAGATTCTTTGGCTGACGAGGAAACGATAACCATATCTTTGTCCAAGGTCGATGAGCCAACCATGCTGACCCTTACCAATTACGATAGAAACTCATGCTATCGGTCCTATTTTGTTAATATCGAAAAAAATACTCCTCCCTCGTAAATTCTTGTGCCTTAAATATCGTTTGAGGCCCACCAAGCTGGGTAAATTCAGTTGGTCGGAAATAGTACAGGACTTTGTAAGTTTGAGATCAATCGATGGCAGAGCAGCTTTCCCATTCGTCACATGCAAAGCCTCATCAGTTATAGTGTGTAAATATACAACAAATCTAACGTTTACTTCCTATACTACCACACCCCCAACACCACTTTCCGCATTTACGAGGTCATCTCTTCGGGAGCCCTCTACACCTACGCCACACCTCTCTAAAATGTCACTCTCCAGAAGGCACTAATTTTGAGCAACGAAGAGTATTTGTTTGGAAGCCAGTCACCCTATGAGGATCTGGAAGTGCAGGTTGAGAAGAAAGGATTTTGTTTTAAATGTTATTATTTAATCAGGTTGGAGGGAGCTCCTGGAGCTAAATTAGAAGTAGGAGTGACTGATATGTTCACACCTGTATTGCTTTGGAACGATGGAGTGATCAGATAAAAACTGCTCCCTTCAACAACTAGATTATACGAGCACTTTGCTCTTGAGCCATTTAAGCTTCAGATTACTATCATCTCAGGAGTCCTGAAGGTGACAGTCAAGGATTTTAATAAGGCTGTCGTCTACTCGGAAACTCTCAGAACAGACACGACCATTTCGGTGGCAAACCCTGACAATTCCTTCCGTTTTTATGATATAACTATAACCACACATGTAGCCACAGTCTATGCCATGCAAATTGTCAGTGAATACGGCATTAGAATTATATAAGGTTATACATTCACTCATAAATTCAAAACTAATGAAAGCTACAACTTCCTCTACAGACACTCAAACACTTAGAGTATTCAGTTGATAGTGTTGTTGTAAGGGTAGAGCAAAAGTCAGATCAACTTCAATGGAACAGAGGTGGTTACCTTATCCGATGGGACCCTTCGCACCCAGCAGGTAAATGCTGAAAGCCAACGATCTGGAAATATGGTTGTCTTTAGCTTTCAAGGAGCAGTGGCCGAGTATGATTTTGCTATGAGTTCAAGCGAAAATGTGACTGTGAAGGTACTCGTCACTCGAAATAAGCTAACCTATCTTCCAGCTTCAATATCCATGTTTTCTTTTGGAAATTTCATTTTTGAGATTAACACTCATAACCAAAGAGTCATGGTTGAGGTTTTTCCTTGCAAAGGGGATGTCTGGCTGTAGGCTTCTGAGTCATATGCTGACATAGAGGACAAAAACAGTTCTGCTGCTGAGGAGTGGTCTCGTCCCATAATTTTGGAGCACAATAACATTGCAGGCCATTACGTAGTCAATTCACATGCTACGGCCCCTGAATACTATGCCAAAGTTTCAGGACAGGCCTATAGAATATCTTACAACTATATTGAAGACATGATCCCATATAGATGGTTCAGTCAAATCAGTACAACTATGCATTACCTGCTTGATGCTGATGGAATCACTTTGCAATTTGATCTACCTCTTCCTCTTGGCGGGAGTCCCGACTTCATTACCATCATCGCAAACTACGAAATTATTTATGGGAACAATATCTAGGATGTTCGAAGCTACTCTCAGTGCCTTCTCTCAGCTCCTGTCATCGACATTCAATAAGTGGTACCCAACTATCCACCTGCTAGCAATATATTCAGTAAATACATTAAAAAAGAGTAAATTTACTAAACCCTTACCCAGAAAATAAACCCACTCTACTTCGGAATTCGTCTCAATCTTGTCTACAGATACAACGATGTTAGTCAACAATTAACCTACATTTATGAACCACTGCAGGTCGACGTCAAAGAGATTGAGCTCAATGATTCTTCAGCCTTCAACTGGTTGATAGATTTCTTCATCTGGGGAGTGGTGCTTGTCTTGATGGCTGGTTTGGTGTTCTTTGCTGGCCGTTTTTGTTGGAGAAATTGGACGAACTTCAAAGAAGCAAGGGGATACATATTGGCAGAAGAGGAGTCCTAGCAGAGCTCGACAAATCAGATGAAGAATAAGCCTGAGCAAGCTTCGATTCAGACTTGATTCGATATTTGAATTCAATGCATTTGCAATAATTAAATAAACTGTTTTCTTAGCTATTGATTGATTCGACTTTATTATATTTCGAAATGGAAAGCGACCTTCCCAGCATACCAATTTTCCTCCCCAAGCAAGAAGACAATTCTAAATTCGCATTATTTGAGTCAGTCATCGGTAAATACTTCGAAATCATCAAGGGCATTCTTCCCAAGATCAGCTCTCTTTATCTAGGTATTAGTTCATCTATTCAGAAAATGACATGTTTTAATAAAACATATACGGCTTATAGGCAAGTAAGAGTGTTGATAAATAGGAATGAACAAATTCGGAACCTAGATCGAAAACCTCCATTACGAAATGAGAACCACTCATCTGACGATAGAGTCCAAACTCAACACGATCGTATCACATTACACCAGCGTTTCGATGGAAAATGCTAATCTCAAGAAATAAACATAGTAGCTCTTTCGATAGGTGAAGTCAATCAAACAGTGGAAAAATTCAATTCCTTCCAATACTCGTTTAAAACGGGTCGGTTCTCCAGACAAAAAAGAAAACTCTATCGAGCTGGACATAAGGAAAAGTAAATCTAGGAAGATCAAATTCTAGGATAGCAAAAATATTAAGCCTTCGAGGATAAATTTAAGCAAAAGGCCAAGTCTCAATGAGAGCTCTGATTTGTCTCAAATGGAGTTAGAATGTGGGTCTGAATAAAAATCAGAGTCGAAAATGTAGTTTACCCATACGAACATTCCTTATATGATGAACTCGGAAAAAATCATGAAAAGAAAAGGTACCTTGAAAAAGTAGACTCATTTCTCTTCAAGAAATAATCTGAACTCAAAATCGGACAAAATCATAATAAATAATAGCATAAACGACGATCATGATATAGATAAACTACAGGACGTCCTTGGATAGATTTCCAATTTTCATTTGAAAAATCAAGCGATAAAATAGAGCTATGAATTGTTGATGGACAATTATTGCCGAGTCAACAATTAGCAGTTTGCTCGGATCCATCAATAAATCAAAGATATGAATAAAAAAATATTAGAACTCAACCAAAGTAACGTCCATATCTAAAAATTGAAGATCAGCACCGACCAAAGATTCAAATAAATGTCTTCTCTTCTCGGTATAAATGTCTTCATCTAGAAAGCAAAATTAATCAAAAGGTCAGCAACTCAGATTTCAATAATCTTCTCATCGATATCAACAGCCGTATGGGAGCAATTCACGAGGAACGAAAAAAAGTGGCCAATAGAGAGTAAACAAGAAAAGCTATCATCTTCTTGGAGGATAAGCTCAATCAAATATGCACAGATCTGGATGTTATTTCTGGCCCGAAGTTGCACCTCGTTGAACTGGACATTCAATCATCTCAAAAGGGAAGACCCTCAACGATAACCAAAAATATAAGCAGAAGAGAAAGTGCCAATAAAACTGTTTACTAGTAATCTTACCTGACTCCGAAATAGCCAATGACCACTAAAAGACAGACATCCTCCAATCATTCTCGTTTTAGAAGCGAAAATCCTAGGTTCAACTAGTAGCTGACTGATAATAGAATGAGGAGTGCTGAAAAAGTGAGCTAAGATGCAAAGACTTTACGCAACACCAAAAATCAAGCGATCAGTCAGAAGATCAAGTTTTTGAAGGAAAAATCTATAAACATGATTGGACTCAAAGATCCAGCAAAGAACAGAGTCAAACTGAGAAAGGAAAGGTTGATCTTTGAATATGATGCTTGATACTATGACGTCCAATTTGCTAAATTACAATATAATCATTGATGCTGAGAGCTAATTAATAACTCAAGCCCATAGACCAGGAATAAACTTCTGACAACGGAATTGGAGGCAGAGAACGCTACTATGGAAACCTCAAACCTCTCTTTCTTGACAATAACGGGGAGCCAAGATTCATGCTTGGGCCACATTGTACTGCATATCTCATTTAGATCCTCTTTTCCTCACAGCCTTCATCTTGTGCAGCTCTCTTGTGCTTTTTGTTCAGTACAACTACTTCGCCAAATTCTCAATTGTCTGGAAAATCATTTCAACCATCTCAGCAGGGATTTTCATCTTGTCGTATCTTTATGTAGGTTTTTCAAAACCAGGAATCGCTCGTCCCCGAAGAGAGCCAGATGCCGTTATGAAAAATTAATTTAGGTTCTGTCATATTTGCAATTTACTTCGCTAGAGAAAGGTTTAGCACTGTTCTGATTGCAACGTCTGTATATAAGGATTTGATCATCACTGCCCCTGGGTTGGAAAATGCATAGGCAAGGAAAATTTGACTGCTTTCTACGTTTTCATCACCTCAACTTTCGTCAACATCATCATTAGCTTCGTGGCAACAGCAACAGTAAATATAGTTAAAAAGACAGTTGTCCAAGGATGATTTGTATGCAACTCTACATTGATAAATATCACAACAGATCTCGAATCATTATCTTAAGCTTGCTTATCTACTTCTATAGGCAATTACAGCGCTAACTTGCGATTGAGTTGTTCTTTTTTGCCTATAAAAGTCCCATATATTATTTCAGGCTGATTATTTTGATTTTCTAATTTACCCTTCTGAGCTTGTATAATGTGCCGAGAATTTTCAGTATATCAGAGGCTCCTATTTAGAGTACAGAGTGAATTTTCTATAATGTTGCCTTGACGGATCTCATTTGCTCAGCTGCTTCAGTCCAATTTTAGCTGATTTCAGATTTATTTTCTTTCTCTATTTTTTTCAAGCAAGCATCCAATGATTTGTCTATTTCGTTTACTTCAATAGAATCTTCGAACTCATTTTCGGAAATGGCTTCAATTTGTGGAAAGTAGGCTGTTTCTCTGCCTTACAGTTCAGGTACTTCTAAAATATAGCTATCAGATTATTTTTACTTCAGCTTATTCAGAAGCCGTTTATTCTATCTTTTCAACTCCTCGATTTTATCATTCAGCAATTTGATCTTTGTCTGATATATGTTTTCCATATGTAGTCTGGCAGATTAGTATTCTTATCTCAAGGCAAACATATCTGAGTTGCAATTCGATTGCTTTGTTTGTCTGGACTATTCCAGTGGCTATTCGCTATCTAGACTCAGCTCAAGAGATTGAACAGTTTCATGTCCCTTTCCGGGTACAAGTTGCTTTAGAAATTCATATTATTCAAGTTTGTAAGTCTATGTCTTCTTTGCTATTGAAGGGCTGTCAAATTAAATTGAATCTGTCTTCTTTAAAATTGTTTGGTCAGCAGTTAAGAATAGACGATTTTCTAGCTAATCAAGCAAAGGATCTTTGCTGAGTTATCTTCCTTTATCAGGGGTACTCGTTTATTTTTGATGCTTGAGTTGATTGATGACTCTGATAGCATTGTTGAAAGCAATTTAGTACATTTTGGCTTTGTTAAGGGCTTCTTGGCAGTCCGCAAGTTTCTTCTTGATTGTTAGATTCTCTGAGGACAAATTGATAATCCTCAACTTGAATACAGTCAACTAACTATTGCCGTCCTTGGATGATTTCTATGATAAGTTACGATCGCTAAATCTTGATCGGGGAGTCTTGTCCTTCTACCTCGTTATTATTTAGCTGTATATCATTTTATAAATATAGCAATAAAAATCATCGATCACTGCTCTGAGGCTTGTGGATCAATTTCAATTGGCTCATAGGACGCTATTCACCTCGACCTGCCTTTCTCAGCAAATTCTTCAGCTTCTGCATTAAAGACTAGCCCTCAAGCTACTACAGCTTTTTCTGCTCAGTCAATAGCTCACCCTCTGCTTTCTTGAGCTAACTTTGAACTTTCTTGTTGAGTAAAGCTGAATGACTTTGGGCCTTTTTATAGAAATTTTTAAGACCCTTGGGGCTCGATAGATTGAGCTTCATTTCGAGCAGTTCAGGGTCATGGAAAGGCTGAAAGTAGTTGATAAGCTTAGAAGCAATCGCTAATTTGTTTTGAGCTACTTTTTATCTTTTGCAGATTTCTTTGAACTCCCTGTTTTATCCCTCAAGAGTTTTCAATACCTCTTTGATGAGATTATCATCATCTTTGGCATAGGCCATTTTGGCCTTCCCAGATAGCTCAGATAGCTAATTAAAGCGATCATTTGAGAGATTTTCAAGGCTTCTTAACTCTTTGACATTGTCCTCAACATTGCTGATGAAATCAGTGATGCTTCTGACAAACCTGAGATGATTGGCGCAACATTAGCTGTTGGTCAGGCAACTTGTGCAGATAAGACTCACTTTGTCCTCAAAGCAGATATGGCTGACAGTATTTTCCTTGTGAAATTTACAGAAAGGAAGGGTGAAGGATTGATTTCCTTGCATTTTGCTAATTCACTAAAATAGTATAATTGTAATAATTTAATCAATCTATAAATATCAAACTTTCAAGGAAATAAAATAAATTAACATTTGTAGTGATGAGTTCATATAACCTTATATAATCTTCAAATCAAACCAATAAAATATGAGCTCGGAAAGTCTTAAACGATTTGATGAAAGACTGATAAAAATGTTCACTCCTCCCAAAAGCAAGGCTCGGCTGACCTCATTCACCAAGTTTTACACGAGATCTATCGAAAGTAGCCCAGATAGCTGTATAACTCCAAAAAAATAAAAAGCGCCTATTGATGATTTTTTGATCGAAAAGATATAAACCTTAGCCCCCTCTAGAATCAACCAACAATTCGCAAAGAGAAAGTCAAAGAGTCAAAAAATAAAGACTTAAATCTAGTCATTTAAGCCCAAGTGTGACAACAAACTCTAAACATTAATGGACAGGTTTAGGCAAAAGTCTTTAGGAAGTGCGAAAAAGACCCTTCTTCATGAGTGCCGAGTTCGACGGAAGGCAGTGAAGCCTCCCAAAAAGGATATAAGTCTAGAGGTACGGTAAATAAAGTGGGCCTAGAGAAAGTGGGGCAGCCAGCAAGGGATGGGAAAATATTCTGAGAAGCTCCATCCGATATGCCAGATTTATGAGTAATGTGTAGAACAAGTTCGATGCAATTACCGTCATCCTCCTGATCCATTCGATGGCTACGACCATTTTGATTTGTGATTAATACTGCTATAAATTATAAAGATCACACTGAAATTGAGTCAGGATACAACGAAGACCCTGCCAATAAATCTTCATCTTCTAAGAAATGAATTGGGAATTATACGACCAATCCATCGATTCCCTTTGATAGCTTTTTGTAAAGTTCAAGACTAAAATTCCTGCTTTTCCATTCGGAAAGCCCTTTGATTGTTTTGACGAGGTCATCAGGATAGCAGTGAAAAATATCTCGATACAGTTCAGTATTAGTCTGAATATAAGAAAAAATACCTTGGCTCTTTTCTTGATCGATTAGAAACATTTTTTATGGCAAGGATTGGTGAAATCGATATTTTATCCAAAGTGCTCATGCCAAAGTCTGAGCCTGAATTATCTAATTTTCATGCTAACATCATCTTCCCCATCTCCCATCTATTTCTTGATCAATACCTTTCCATTAAGGAACAGGCAGAGCTCACTGTCTCTATTTCCCTTCATGGATCTTTCGTTGATGTTGGCTGAACCGATCAGAGCTTGCCGGTCGTCTACTATCATGACTTTGCTGTGAAGGTAAATGATTTAGGTAGCTGCATTGACCTTATTGACAACGCCATGTGCCCTCAAGCTCAAAAATTTGATATACTCATCAGGATTGATACCTTTTCTGAGTAGCTTGCTGAAGATACTGTTTTCATGCCTACAAATACCTCGATATTGCCAGTTCATGATGATTCTCGGCACAATAGCATCAGAGTCATCTAGTTCACCTTCGAATCCAGGAATCAGAGGAATAACGATATAAAACTTGATGTTCTACTTATTCTCGTAAGCTCTCGAAATTCTTTCTTCAATAGCATTGCCTATCTGATTGGTGACATTCGTCTCTCCGTCGACTGCCGTAATGAAAAACTGATTTTAGATGTAAACAAAATGCTTGCAGTTTTTGATCAGGTGAACGTAGGCATTTTGGATGGATCTCTCTGTTTGATTAGCATCGCAACCGATGGCCCAACTGCCTGCTGATCTCAGCAGCTGACATTCAAATTCATCAACAGGATCATCATCAGTGTTGTTCGCCTCAAAGGATTTGTTCTGAGTGAGTCTGATGTCTTTAATATAGTCGATTTATTCTATTTTATCTTCCATTTTTTCAACAAGATCGTCAAGTTCCATGATGCTCTTGATAAGTTATGGCCCATGGCCCGGGTTGTTTGCCTGATGATAGGCCACCATTTGCTTTTTGAACTCATCACCTTTATTGATGATTGATTTAGTTCGAGGCATAAACTCCTTCTCAGATTATTTGCTTCCTCCTTCGCTCTTCATCCTTTTGTTCGATATCTCTTCATCAAGCGAGTCAGTTCGCTTGTCATCAAGAACCAACTTTACATCATCGGATTTGATAGGCTCCTCGATTTATCTCTCTTCTGAGCTTTATTGTTGGTTGAACAGCTTCGACTTCAGCTCACCTGCATAATTTTTGATACTAGCAAGTTTGTGTTCGATGCTGTCTTTAATTTTTTTCATTACTGGCTCTTTTGGTCGATCTTGCTCTAAAATTAAAAGATAACGGTCCTCATAGTGCGTCTGGAAGCTGGCATAATTCCAATACTCAATGAAATGGTGACATAAATCTTGAACGATGTCACATTAGATCTTACAACCAACATCATGCCATGGCATTCGAGGTTAGTTGCGACTCACAGCGTCAACCCAGAATTACCTCACATTGTTGAAATCCTTTATTCTGCAGTTATTGTACTCTATGCCAGGATAAATAAGAGGATTGTTCTCAACGATTGAGTGATTATGACTGTCGTAGCGCCCATAGCACATGTCAATTCCCCCCATTAGTGCCACTGTCTGGTCGACTATGATTGCTTTTTCATGATGACTCCAGAATGAAGGGATTACCCCCAAAGGATGTCTGAGTACTTTTATGTTGCTTGACAAACCTTCGAGTGTCTTTTTTACGTATTAAGAGTCGTTGTAAAGTAGGGCGCTTTCATTGTAAACCAAAACATAAATTTTGACCCCTCGATCTGCTGCCCTTGACAATACTCGATCGAGCCTGCTATCCTTGAACTCATTGACTGGTCTCCTAAGATAGAGCTAGGGTGAGACCCACCATCCGACTATCATGATTTGAAACTGAGCTTTCGATAGGGCTTAATAAGCCGCTGCGTAATATTATTGAGCATCAATGAGAAGTTTAACATGTTGGACGGGTCGAGGAGGAGCAAAACTCTCAAAGGGATTTTATTCAGGCCCATGGATGCCCTTCAGTGCTTCTTTGATCAAGAAAACAAAGCGAATGAATGCAGGAGCGTCATTTGCATACAACAGTAATTTCCGATGGTTTGCTTCAAGAGTGATGCCATACGCAATTCCGGTTTATCTCCAGCCACAGGTCATTTTGAATGTTTTCTTATTGAAGGGGAAGTATTCTTTGATCTCTTTGTTGTTTTTCGAATAGTACATCACTCCTGTTGGCGTTATGACGAAACTGCGCTTGTGCCACTGCCAAGGCAGACGGCAGCAAGTATCATTAAATCTTCCTCCTGACTTTTTCACCATTTCGAAGCTTCCAAGCTTGTCCATATCTCGGTCCTTGGTTTAGAAAAAATCATGGATCGGTTGCCAGCCCAGCATGTTGTCTGCCACTGAAATGGATTTATTTCTTGACTTGAGCATGTAATCGAGGTTGATGTTAGTTTTGAAGCGAATGTTGTATTCCTTGATGAAATCAAGAATTTGATCATGATTCTTGTAGATCCTGAATAGGAACAAACATACATCCACTTGAAGTTGTGCATGGAGACTTAGAAGACTTACCAGACTAGCCCGATCTGGTCCAAATAATACTTAGCATCATCGCTGGTGGCTTCAGGCAGGATGTCCTTGAGTATTTTATCGGTTGTTCTCGCCTCTTTCCAGGTGAAAGTCAGAGTCATGGATCTATACTTCTCAGACAATAGGATTATAAGTTCATTCAAAAATAAGGCTACAGATATAGTAAGCGGCATCTCTTCATCATACATGATGGACCGACCGGAAGTGCCTAGCTGGTTCCTCCCTGTATGCCACCTTCTTGCTTATTACATTCTAAAAGTAGTCGTCGGGGGTATTTGCGAGGTTAACGCCCACCACTTTTCCTTTGTACACCTTGAACTTTTCCACACTTCCTGTGTTAGTATTATACTACCAGCTTCAGAACGCATTTTTCTTCTCTTTATTCGCTCCTAAAGCTCTTTGTCCTGATTGCTGATATTCGACTGGATCTTTGTCTAGTGCCTTCTCAGCTTACTCTCTGCCACCTCAACCAATTCTTTGATCTTCTTTTGGTTCACCTGCTCGCTGCTCAGATACATCTGCATGTCGTACTCTTCTTTCCTTTCGCCTAGCTCTTTCCTTCTCACCTCTAACAGCAACTCAGGATCCAACTTTTTAATGGCCTTGGTGTTCATTTCCTAAAGAATAAGTTTTTTCCTCATGAGTTGCTGTATTTTACTGCTAAAATATTTATATCGCTGGTCTGACTTGCTTTCCAAACATTCTACAGCAATCTGAGTAAGTAAGTGATTACCATGTAGAGTTGCAGCAATTTAGATAAGCACTCACTGCGGTATGGATGGTCTAACTATTTCTATTATAACTATATCTCGAGAGCTAGCATCTCATACGCAAAGCCCTACTGTGCCTTCTCCAGCATGTCCTATTCATTATCAAAATTATACCTTGAGGTCCAGCCCTCTTTTGTTGCTCATCTGCCGATAATAAATAATATAATAGCATCAATAACTCAATACCATTCTGCTATTTATGCAACTACTCCTGATTATTGTATTGTACATTTATTATTGTTTCCGTTATCATTTGATAATTATAATGCTTGATCTCATCGAAACATACTAAAAAAATCCTCACATTCGCAGCATCAGCCTGGAACTTAAGTAATCATCTCTTGAATAAGGTGCATCAAAGATATGACTCAAATGGTCAACTTGCTGAGCAAGTTCAAAAACCTCAGAGAGTTGTCCCTTCATGGTAACAGACTCATTTCTATTCCTCCTCTTAGCTCGATTCAAAAACTAGCAGCTCTGGATATTTCGAACAATCCCATCAAAGTAACAAACTGCTTATAAAAGATAGACAACTTCCTTCTCGATCGATTGTTTCAGATACCCAATCTCATCCATCTTGTTATTGACTGCAGCAAAGCCTAGGAATAGATTATTATTTAACATCTGCCGAGATTGAAAACGATCAACGGGTAATGCATCAACAGATAGAATATTGAGAAGAATTGTTTTGAAGAGGAGAGGACTAAATTGGCAGATAAATTGAAAGAATAGATGTAGAGAATCAAATAAGTTTACTATCGTCTCAATGATGTAATATAGAACGAAAAGAGGGACAGCAGTCAGGAAGA
>Ga0100402_1001803_pt1 | contig 24458 bp, 22 predicted proteins | sample CryGeyme20150102_FD_80419 | JGI IMG/M metagenome (GOLD analysis project Ga0100402, IMG submission 80419) | Groundwater microbial communities from Crystal Geyser aquifers in Utah, USA - Crystal Geyser metaG 2015-0102 | ecosystem: Environmental > Aquatic > Deep subsurface > Groundwater | place...
ACAATAAATAACAAAGATAATTTAGTTCAACTAGGGTCTGTTATAAGTACAGAAAATCCAAATATTCATTATTCTTATCTTAAAGATAAAAATTTTTTTGAAGAAGCTTTCCAAAATTTATCAGTGCCAACAGAGAAAAAAGATATTAAAGCCATTATCGTTCCTCATCATTTGATTGCTAAAAACCTTATAGCAGAAAATTTTAATCAAGTGAAAACTAATGAAGAGCTAACAGTGTTTTTGATGAGTCCAAATCATTTTGGAGCTGGTAGTGGGGGCTTGATAACTTCTGAATATAGTTGGAAAACTCCCTATGGAACTTTGGAACCAGATTTGGATATGATTAATTTATTAAAAAGAGATCAAGTAATTAATATAGACGAGAAGCCTTTTTTGAATGAGCATGGAATTTCTGGAATTGTTCCATTTATCAAGCGAAATCTACCTAATGCTAAGATTCTACCCATTATCACCAAAGACATAACAAGAGAATCAGATTTACAAAATTTTATTGAGACTTTATCAGATAATTTACCAGAAAAATATCTTTTTGTGGCTTCGCTAGATTTTTGTCACAATACAGACAGTGATTTATGTGATCGAAATGACGAGAAAAGTCTAAATATTATCCAAAAATTTGACTATGCTAATTTCTCCGAAGTGGATGTGGATTCTCCAAAAACATTGAAAATTAATATGGAAATATTGGAAAAAGTTGGATATAAAAAGTTTGAATTACTGAAAAATACAAATTCTACCAAAATACTAAACAATCCAGATTTAGAAGAAGTTGTCAGCTATCTTGTAGGTTATTTTAGTAAAGGTGAGCCAACAAAACAAAGTCGAGACAAAGTCAACTTATGGTTTTTTGGAGATATGATGTTGGATAGATATGTTAGGCAAATTATTAATCAAAAAGGAGTAGAATATTCTTTTGTGAATCTAAAAGAAAAATTGTTGGAAAAAGATCTGGTTATTGCTAATTTGGAAGGATCTTTTACTGATTATAAACCCAAAGCTCTTGCTCCAAATAATATGTCTTTTACTTTTGATCCTAAAATTGTCCCAACTCTAAAGGAATTAAACTTTGGATTGTTTGGACTTGCTAATAACCATTCACTCAATTTTGGGAAAGAAGGCTTAGCTCAATCTAGAGAATATTTAAGCCAAAATCAAATAGAATATTTTGGAGATCCTTTGAATCAAGATTTAAGTTTAATAAAAGAAATTAAAGGTTATAAGATAGGTTTTGTGGGATATCATGAATTTAGTAATCCAGATTTGGCACCAATTTTGGCAGAGATAAAGAATTTGTCAGACAAAACAGACCTTATTATTGTAAATCCACATTGGGGAATAGAATATAAAAAAGTTTTCTCAAATTCTCAACAATCAAAAGCTCATCAATTTATAGATGCAGGAGCTGATATTGTGATTGGACATCATCCTCATGTGATACAGCCAATTGAAATTTACAATGGAAAAGCTATTTTTTATTCTTTAGGTAATTTTATTTTTGATCAGACTTTTTCTTCAGATACCCAGCAAGGTTTGAGTTTAGAAATTACTATAGATAATAATCAGATAAAATATCATCTAACAGTACTCCAAAGTAAAAATCTGCAAGTAGATTATATGGATAAACTCAATGAAGAAAAGTTGCTACAAGATTTGGAGGGTATAAAAGAGTTTGAGTTAACTTTATAAATTATACCTCTTGTTGATAACTTTATTATATTTTTAGAAATAAGTGATATAATATAAATGTACTTATAAAAATATAACTAAAATTTATAGAATATGGGAAATGATAAAAATATTGATCCATTTGATAGAATAATCAAATTTACTAGTATGGAATTTATCCCAGCAGCCGAATGTGGAAAACCAGTGATTTATTTGTACCCAGAAAAAACTTCTAAAATTGATGTTAAAGTTTATCCAAAAGGAGGATTTACCTTTACAGAACCTGAATATAATGATGGTTGGAAAGTTATGGCTACACCAAAAGGAGAATTGACTGAGATTAGCTCTAATAAAAAATATCCATACCTATTCTGGGAAGGAAGAGGGGGGATTTATAAGACTCCTAAAAGAGGATTTATTACAGAAACCAAAAACTTGAATAAATTCTTAACCGATAAATTGACTGAATTAGGTCTAAATCAAAAAGAGATAGCGGATTTCTTAGAATTTTGGGAGCCAAAAATGCAAGAAAAACCTTATTATTTTGTTACTTTTCTTGGAAATAAAGAAATGGATTCTATTGCTCCATTAGAAATTAATCCAAAACCAGATACTACAATTAGAGTTTTGATGGATTATATACCACTAGATAAACCAATTGAGGTTGAAGGCTATAAAATTAAAACTCCTGAAAGAAAAGGATTTACAGTTGTGGAATGGGGAGGAGTCTTGAAATAAGCTTAGAATATAAGTGTTAATAAACTAAAAAGGGGGTAATACAACACCCTCTTTTTTTGATTTACTAAATAGAAAATAGATATTTCTAAAAGTTCAGGTTTAACTCAATTTCTTTTTTAACTCTTCCAAAGCTAATTTTCTCATAGAAAATAAATTTTTCTCTTGTGATTCCATCTGAGCAAAAGTTTTTGAACTACTATTTGGTATAAATATTGAGTCCCAACCGAATCCATTTGAACCTTTGGGAGTAGAAGATATAGATCCTTCTATTTCTCCAATAGCATAATAAAATTTATCACCATCAAAAAATGATACAATAGTTTTTGCAATAGCTCTTTTATCCTCAAAACTAATTAGCATATTAATTAAATCCTGATTAGAAAGTGAATTTGAGAACCATTTGATGAGTGTCCCAGGTAATTTGCCCCAAGCTAAAAATTCTAAACTGGTATCTTCGATCAAAACAACTTTATTTGTCTTTGTATAAGCATCTTTGGATTTTATTTTAGCTATTTCTATCAAATCTAAACTTTGAGGTTCTAGTAAATCAATATCAATTTGTAATAAATCTGTGTTTAAAATTTGATTAAACTCCTTTAATTTATTGTAATTCGAAGTGGCAAAATATTTAGGTAAATTCATATTAAGGGGATTATTTTATAAAAAATCTTTAAATTCTTCTTTTATATCTTCTACGGAGACAATTTTTTTCTCTTGATTCTCTTCTAAATCTACAAGATCAATTATTTGACTTTTATCTTGAATATTTTCTATAGGTAGACTTGTTTCAATCGTGGAGTTAGGATTTGTTTCAATAATACAATCTACTTTTATCTCTTGATTAAAAATATCTTTTAGAACTAGCTCAATCTCTGGAGCTAATTTTGCTAATCTATTTTTATAGAATACAGTAGGTAGTGAGACAGTAAGAGTATTGTCTAAGTATTTAATAGGTTCAGCTACTTTGATGATCGGAATAAAAGTTTTGAATTTTCTATTTAAAACTTGTTTTACATCATTAAATTTTTGTTTTATAAAATAAATATCTATCTCTTGATTCTCTTCTTGTACCACTTCTATATTGGGTTTTGGTTTGAAATCTTTAGCTCTAAAAGGATTATCATAACCTTTGGAAGTCTTTGGTATTAAATCTGGCTTTGGAATTATGGGAGTAGGTTTTTCTTCTATAATTGGTTTCTTGGGAAGACTCAAGTTTTGATTTGGTATTATTTGGGGATTTGATTTAGTTTCTGATGTCTCTTTGATAAGTTCAGGATTAACTATAATTATGGAATCAGATTTGTATAATGTATTTTCTGCAATAGCAATTTCTATTGGAATTTGAGGAAGATAAGATTTTGGGATGAATTCTTTTCTTGACTCAAGAGAATTTAATAGGGAAGACCAAAATTTGGTATCTTTTTTTTGTGATAAATTGATTAATAAATTCTTATCATCTTCTAATAAAGAGTTTGTATTAATTAAATTAGTTGAGATACTTAATAAAAATAGAGTATGTGTATTTCTGATTAGATTATTATTAAGGTCATTTATATCATATCCTGAATCTGATAAAGAATTAATAAATTGCAGAGCTTCTGTTATTTTATCAGATGAAATAAAGTTTAGAATATCTAGACTAGCTTGATATGTGTTTTTCCCTATAATCATTTCTGCTATTTCAGTTGATATAGACTCAGATTTATAAGAAAGAATTTTTCCCAAGATACTCTCAGCATCTCTGGCACCTCCCATTGAAAGGTTTATAATTTGATTTAGAATTTGTTTATCTAAAGTCACTTTTTCTTGCTCCAATATGTAAGATAGTTTTTGATAAAGATCATTTGCGGATAGGGGAGTAAAGTTAAACTGTTGAACTCTAGATAGAATAGTCGGTATCATTTTTTGGGGATCGGTTGTCGCTAGGATGAAAATAACATTGTGTGGCGGTTCTTCAAGAGTTTTTAGGAAAGCATTAGCAGCTTCCTTAGTGAGCATATGAGCTTCATCTAAGATAAAAATTTTATAGCCATTAGATTTTCTTGGAGCAAAACGAATCAGTTCTTGTAGATTTCTTATATCTTCAATTTTACGATTAGAAGCAGCATCAATCTCAATTAGATCAACAAAAGAATTATCATTAATAGAATTACAGGCATAACATTTATTACAAGGTTCAAATTCATCAAATTTTCTATTCTCACAATTAAGAGATTTAGCAAATACTCTTGCCATGGTAGTTTTACCAGTTCCTCTTGGACCAGAGAAAAGATAGGAATGCACTGTTCTATTAGTTAGGATAGCATTTTGTAGGGTTATTTTTGTGTCATTTTGTCCAAAAATTTGATTGAAGTTTTGGGGACGATATTTCCTGTACAGTGCAATCATAAAGTTTATTTATTTAAATATATTTTATTATATCATATATGAGTTGATTTATAAAGTTTATGTATTCATCTCGTACATAAGATTGACAAAAATAATATACTAATATATAATGAAAATGTAATTTATCAAAACATAAATAGACTATGGATCTATTACTTTATTTGTTTGTTCTCAATACTAAGGTATTTGAGATTATTGACACTGTAGTTTTTTCTAATCAAATTTCTTCTTCAGAAGAAAAAGTTGTCTACAATAAGAGCCAATTTGATGCAATCAGTTATGGTTGTGCTCGTTACTACCAATTATATAACGAGTCCAATCCAGTCTGTGACAAATTTGTTGCAGACAACAATAATGGTATTATTATCATTGATGATACTGTAAAATAATCAAATTTTAGCCCTACATTTACTTAAAGTGTAGGGCTTTTATTTTTAATAAAACTTAAGTTGTTTATGTAAATAAGATACTTCTTCTTCTATATTTACTCTAAATTCATTATAAACACTATCTTTTATCAATTCAATTAGTTTAACTAAATCAGAGTAAGAGGTTTTATTTTCTAGATTTAAAATGTAGTTTGCATGTTTTTCACTAATTTGGCAGTATCCAATTTGATAACCTTTGAGTCCTACTTTTTCAATCAAGTAACCAGCTGGAATTATCTTCTTTTTATTAAACTCTATTATTTCAGGATATTTATCTAAAATATTTTTATCCAAAATTTCTTTCTGATAATTTTTAAAAATACAACCAGAACAAGCAAATCCAGTTGGTTGAGATTCTCTTTTTTTTGTTATAAAGGAGACTACATTTTGTCTAGCTTCCTTAATATCTCCAGCTCTAAGTTCGAATTTACCACCAAGAATAATGTCTTTATTATCAATTTCTTTAAAAGTAGAATATCTATAATTGAACTTGAATTCAGAAGAATCAATTTCTTGTATTTTATCTTCGCGATAAACCACTATAGATTTTAGTAAATCTTTTGTTTCACCTCCAAAAGCTCCAGCATTTCCTCGTATTCCTCCACCTAAGCTAGATGGAACTGATGCCATCCATTCTAACCCAACTAGATTTTTAGAATGAGCTCTACCTACTAAAGAACTAAATGATATTCCAGCTTCTGCAATTAAAGTTTTATCTATAACTTCTACTCCTTGCATATTCATTTTTAAAACTAAACCATCAATTCCAGAGTCATCAATAACAAGATTGCATCCAGCTCCAATAATTGCTGTATGTATATTTTTTTCTCTGCTAAATCGAATAGCTTTCACCAAATCATCTATATTATTTATAATAGCAAAAAATTTAGCATCACCACCAATTTTAAATGTGGAATAATTAGCTAAATTAATATTTTCTTTGATTAAATCATTCATAATCTATAAATTATTTTCTATCCAATTCAAGTACTAAAAATTTATCTTTATTAAATAAACTTTCTTTAATATTTATATTATTTTTGTTGATTGATATTTCATCAGCCGATTTCCTCCAAGATAATTTTATGCTAGGATCTAATACAATATTTTGATTGTATTTAGATCTAATATCTCCAGCTTGTTTTTGTAATATTATTGAATATAGATCTTTCTTTTTTAATTTGAAAGGTAATTCATATTCTATACTTACTTCCGATGTTTGTTTAGTTCCTGTAGTTTTCCAACCACCAAATACAGTTTTATTAGATTCTATACTTTCTGTAATATTAAATTCTTCTATGAATTTTTCAGATTTATAAATCTCTTCTAGATCTTTATCTATAGTATAATCTTTAGTATATTCTGGTAGTTGAACTTTTTCTCTTTCCTCAAATCCTTCTGCTTTTATAATTTTTGCTCCTTTAGGAACATACAATCTAAGATAATTAATATTAGGGACATTCCACCATTTATATTGTTTATCGCCACCGTTGTGACTTCTTTTTATGGATACTTTATTGATTATAGCTCCATTTTCTTCAATTCTTGTTTCAATTTTTATATTATTATCTATGACTCCATCAGTTTTATATCCTCCTAGATTGGTATTAACTACTGATAAATAATCTTTTTTTGTATCATATAATGAGCCAGACATATTGATCTCTTCTACAAAGTTTTGTAAATCCTCATCTTTGAAGTTAGCTAATATAAGTCGTTCTTGAATACCTTGTTTTAATACCTCTGAGACTTCAATTAGTTTTGGTATTTCTAAAGATATAATTTTTTTTAAAAGAACAGGAGCTAAATCTGCCAAGAATTGCTTTGGTTTATTATATTCTAAAGCATTCTCTTGAACTGTTTGAAATTGAGTTATCTCAATAAAATTTTCAGAAGATATTGTTACATTATATTTTTCTAAAGTTATAGGCCCAGTAATTTTTAAAATTCTCTCTATAATAGTTGGAGTTATTGATAAAACTCCCTCTGTAGATATTCCACCTGATTGTTCATAAAATCTCATCATTTTATCTGAACTTAAAGAAAAATCAGCAAACCAATTGGAGTCTCTGAAAAACCATCTTTGGCTTAATTCTTGAAGAGGAGTGGGGGACAATATTTGTTTGGATAATTGCCCATCAGCACTATAAATTTCTTTTATATCTAGTTTTTTTATTATTCCACGATCTAATTTGACTAATCCATAACTACCTATAAATCCACCAGTAGGTCTTAATTCTTGGTTGTTTTGGAAAATAAATAAATAGTTTTTTTCTCTTTTCTCACCAATAAAATTTAGCAATAGATCAAAGTATTTGTCAGTATCAGATGTTAAATCTATAATTATAGGTAAAGCTTTTTTTGTTGATATTATTTCATCTACACTGGATTTTGGGAGGACAGAAGTATTTATTTTAGACATGTTTTTTTCTAGTGATTTTAATTCTTCATGAATTTGTTTAGAGATATATTTTGTTTTTTTTATGGTATCAGTAGTAGTGTTAGCATTTTTCATATCAAACATATCAAAATTTTCTTCTAGCAATGGTTTGATGGCTATTGATAATTCCGCTGATAGTGAAGCAATTTTAGCAAGATCTTTAGATACTTCTTCACCAGCACCAACACTAGATAGTATAGGTAATAAATTTATTATACCAGATAGATTTCCTTGTAATAAGTCAATATCGTTAGATGTTTTATCTAGTCCATTTGATAGAGCTAATAGATTTTGGGTTAGATATAAATCGGTATTATCATTTGTTCTAGAAAAAAGCTCTTTACTAGCTGCGATTTGTAGATTAATATTATCTTTAACAGTTAATCCATCATACATTAATTTGAAGCTAGGGAATGAAAAGCTAGTTAATAATGTAATTGATAAAAAAGATATAGCAACTTTTTTATTTTTAGGGTATAAAAATGATAAATTTTGAACATATGATGTAAAATCATTTAATGAAAATCTAGTTTTATATTGTTTTTTGATGTCATTAAATTCAAAATTATATTTATTTTCTATTGGTATAAAAGATAAACCGTTCTTTTTTAGATTAAAATTATTCTGTGATTGATGAAATAATTTTTGGTATATTGGAGAGATTGTATTTTTAAAAAAATTAAACTTTTGGATATAAAAAGAAAAATCAAATTTTTTAAATATTGGATGTTTTGGATTAATTATAGGAGGTTGTTCTATCTGTGGAGTAGGAATTATTTTCTCTGGAATAACTTCTTCTTCGAATATAGTAGGAGTTATTGTTTGATTCGGGGTGATATTTAAATTTTCATTATCTATGAAATCTTTCTCTAAATTAAGATCGAAATTTATATCATAATTTAAATCTATTTCAAATTCAGTATTTATTTCGTATACATCCTTAGTGGTATTATTATTTTCTGTAAAATCAAAAGACTTACTTTCTTCAATTTCTTTTTTTTGAGAAGGTAGTTTAGGTTTTAGTTCTTTTAAGTTTAATGCTGTTAATTTAGATCTTTGTTGATTTAACTTTTCTTGATAAACTTCCTTTAAATTAACTATATTGGAAGACTTTTTTATCATAAATACTATTTTATGTTAATTGATTTCTCTTATTTTATTATACACTGTTTTTGTTCTTTCTGCCATATCTTCCCAAGAATATTTATTCAAAATTTTATTTTTAATAATCGGGTCTAGCTTTTTATTGGTGGTTAGGGATTCTTTAATAGCTTTAATAATACTAGGTTCATTATTCGGATCAAAATAAGTGGCTGAGTCTTCAAATATTTCAGGTAAGCAAGTGGCATTAGATAAGACTAATTTGGCATCAAGAGCAAGAGCTTCTAATGGAGGTAATCCAAATCCTTCATAAAAACTAGGAAAAATATAAAGTTTACAGTTATGGAATAATGAAATTAATTGATTGTCATTTACAAATCCGGGTAAAATTACTCTTTCTTGTAAATCATTTTTCTTTACTAATTGAATAATTTGTTTATAAAAATAATCATGTTTGCCAATTAAAAGTAGTTTTAAATTAGGGTTAATGTCTTTGGATTGAATTAATTTTTTAAATGCTAATATTAATCCATCTATATTTTTATGAGGATAGGCATTTCCTACATATAATAAGAAATTATTTTTTTCTATATTAAATTTTTTATAATCAAATTCTTCTTCATTTTGGAGATTGAATTTTTCTAAATCTACTCCTTCATAGATCATATTAATTTTAGATTTTTTTATATTAAAATTTTTTAGGATAGATTTTTTCGTGTATTTTGAAATAGTTATAACTTTTTTGGAAGTAAATATAGCATTTCTAATAACAATTTTATAAACTAAATTTTTAAAATAATACATAAAAGAATTTAGCTTAGAAGCTTTTCTTGTAGGGTATTCTATCAAAATTAAATCATGGATAGTGACCACATAATCTTTTCTATAAAATAAAGGAACATTAAAGTGTGGAAAATGAACTAAATCCAAATTATATCTATTTAAAAGAATAGTCATTTTAATCTGCTCTTCCAAAGAATACCAAGATATATCAGCTAAAACTTTGGTAAAATTAGGGTTTTGTGGAATATATTCATCAAAATTTTCTTTTCTAATAAAAATAAAATAAAGATTATCTTTATCTGTTTTTTCTAATTCTTCAATTAATTTTTGGGTATATCTTCCTAATCCTTTTCCTATTGTACCGAAAAACCTTGCATCTATCCCTATTTTTTTCATTTATTCTAATTTTAAAATATACATTGGGGTGTCTAACGGGAATTGAACCCGTAACGTCGGAACCACAACCCGATGTTTTACCATTAAACTATAGACACCATCAATACATACTTTACATATAATATATTACCAAAAAAAGGTTAGTTATGCAAGTGGTTGTACTAATAATACTTTATTCTATAACTTATTATATTAAGTATAAGGAATAACATAGATATATTTATTACTAACCCTACTAAGTATATATGTACAAGCATTTCACCTTTTAATATTGATATTTTAGGATTTTGATTATTATAAGAAACTACAGTTTCTTCAAAAGAATGTGGACAAGAACCACCAACAGTATATTTCCCTTCATAAATTATATCTTTGACTGTATATTTATAATAACAAGTAGTCAGTCGTCCATATTCTTCTTTTGTTATATCTCCAGAAGTCTCATTATAATTTGTATAAATATAAATTAATTTATAAGCTTCTTGAACAATAGGTATAGCGGTCCATATAAAAATAGCACTTGCAACAAGTAAAGAAATTATATAGTGTTTTATAATAAAGTCTTCTCCAGAATATGAGTCAGTGTTATAATACATATTATATAACTTTAAACTCTTTTAATGCTTTTTCAAAAATTGAGATAGCCTTTTCAGCTTGACTTTTATTTATATTAAAGTCGGAAGTATGAACCAGATTATTTCTTAGATTATGAACTTGCCAAAGACTATTTATGGAGGGGAGATCTTTTTCGGTGACTGTCTTTAATCTTTCTCCCATAGTATTCCCAATAAATCCAAGTTCTTTTAGAACAGTATCAATTAATTTATCAGCTTCAATAATAGAAAGTTTCCAATGAACCATATCTCCTTTTGTAGATTGAGCCTTGATTTCAGCCCATTTTTCTTGGATAAATTTTTTGAACTCATTATTTTTGATTTCTAATTCAGAAGACTTAGCTTCTTTATATGTAAAGAATATTTTTTTGATCTTACTTTCATAAAAATTTGTTTCTTTTATTAACCATACAATTAAAACTAGCATTATAATAGAAACAATAGCAGAAATTATTTTTAAGATAAAAACCGTTGTTTCTAAGATTAAAATAAATTCTGCCCACATATATTTAGCTTTATAAAATTTTTTCTATATTATGTCCAATTTGAAGTAGGGTATTCTCATCAAAATGTTTTGTCATTAACTGAAATCCAATCGGTAGGCCTGAATTTGTTTTAGTTGGAATTGAAATACCAGGAATACCAGCAATATTAGTAGCCACCGTAAAAATATCTTCCAAGTACATTGCTAATGGATCATTAGTTTTTTCACCTAATTTGAAGGCTGTGTTTGGTGTAGTCGGAGTCAAGATAGCATCTACTTCCGAAAATGCTTTATCAAAATCTTGTTTGATCAAAGATTGAATTTTTTTTGCTTTGGAATAATATGCATCATAATATCCGCTAGATAATACATAAGATCCTAGCATAATTCTTCTCATAGATTCTTTACCAAATCCCTTGGTTCTACTATCAAAATATAAATCTCTTAAATCTTTTGATTTTTCAAATTCAGATAATCCATATCTAATCCCATCAAAGCGAGCAAGATTTGTGCTTACCTCGGCTGGCATAAGAATATAATAAGTAGGAATTGCATATTTTGAGTAGGGGAGAGAAATTTCTTTAAAATTAACCCCCAAAGATTTATATTGCTCAATTGTATTATTGATAGCCTCTTTTATCTCAGGACTAATTCCATCAATAAAGTATTCTTTTGGTAATCCAATAGTCATTCCTTGTATAGATTTATTCTGAATGGTGTCAAAATTTAATTTTTGATCCAAAGTTAATTCTACAGAAGTTGCATCCATTGAATCTTTTCCCTCAATTGCTTCTAGGATATAAGCAGAGTCCAAAATATTATTGGTAAAAGGTCCGATTTGATCTAGCGAAGATGCCATTGCTATCAACCCAAATCTTGAAACTCTACCATAAGTAGGCTTTAATCCGACAATACCGGTAAGAGCAGCTGGTTGTCTTATAGAACCTCCTGTATCTGATCCAAGAGAAGCTAGACATAATCCTGCTTTGACACTAGAGGCAGAACCTCCAGATGAACCTCCTGGTACTCTTGACTCATCAACTGGATTTAAGGTTGGCCCAAAAGCAGAATTCTCTGTAGAAGATCCCATAGCAAATTCATCAAGATTAGTTTTTCCCATCAAGATAACACCTTTTTCTTTTAGTTTTCGGATAACAGTAGCATCATAAACAGCAGTATAATCTTCCAAAATTTTTGAAGAAGATGTGACTTTGTGACCTTCTACTAAAATAGCATCTTTGATAGAAATAGGAACTCCTTCCAAAAGAGATATATCTTGATTATTAGAAATTTTTTTATCTAAAATTAAAGATTTTTCTATAGCTTCTTCTTTAAATACTGATAAATATGCATTTAGTTTTGGATTTTTTTCTTCAATTTTATTGATAATATCTGAAATAAATTCAGAAGGTTTAATTTCTTTATCTATATAAGCTTTATGGAGTTCGGTTATGGAGTTAATTTGTGACATAATTATTTATTTAAAATAGTTTTTACAACAAGATAATTATCTTTTGTTTGAGGCATAGCACTTATGATTTTTGATCTTATATCTCCATCGAATGCCAAATTATCTTCTAGTTCTATATCTTCTCTTAAATATTGATTATAATAAGTCGGTTTGATAGCATCTGTATTGACATTAATAGAGTCTAATTCCTGAATATAATCTATAATACTATTAAATGAATTTTCAAAATTCGCAAAGTCTTGTTCTGGTATATTTAGATAAGATAGATTGGATAGACTGTTTAAATCTGTTTTTTCCATAAATATAAATTATTTAATTTTTATAACTATATTCTAACATATTTATAGGATTTTTTAAATGGAGAATCTAAATAAAAAAATCCCCTCACCTAAGTGAAGAGAAATAATATTTAATTAGTGAAAAGATTTATGAATTAATAAATTCTTTCCAACCAGCTATCCCAAATTTATTTAGGATAGCTTGCCAAGACAAAAGCTTAGGATCTCGTTTATAATTCTTGGGATAATTTGTTATATTGGTATCCAAATTATGCTCAATCACTAATTTTTCCCAAGCCTCTCGATGTTCCTCAAGGGTTTGGTATTTTTTAACTTTAACTTTAACTTTTTTATTACCAGTAATAAATTCTTCCCAACTATTAATCTCAAATTTATTTTGGACAGCATAAAAAGATAAGAGCTTAGGATCAAGTTTATAGTTATTGAGATAACTTGTTCGATTATTCTCCAAATTATGTAAAGATACTAACTTTAGCCAAGCCTCTCGATGTTCCTCAATAGATTGGTATTTAACTTGATCTAAAAATTCATTCCAACCAGTAATCCCAAAGTTATCTTTGATAGAATACCAACACAAAAGCTTAGGATCTAATCTATAATTTTTACAATAACTTCTTATAACATTATCCAAATTATGCTCAATCACTAATTTTAACCAAGCCTCTCGATTTTCTTCCAAAGTCTCATATTTATCTAGAGAATCTAGTAAATCTAAGAGATCTAGAACTTCTTGACTCCATTCAAAAATTAGGTTTTGGTTAGAGATGATAATATCAGTTTGAAAATCTTCCTCACTGTCAGAATCTACAGAATTATTAACTTGACTAAATTTCAACTCTAAATCTCTCAAAAATTTAAGATGTTTCAAGTTAGAAACAAAATCTAAGATAATAGATTCTTTTTTCCCCTCAAATTTTCTTAGAATCCTTCCTAATTGCTGTAAGACAATTCTTTCAGATTGAGTGCTTCTCATAAAAACACCATAGGGAACACTAGGGATATCAATTCCTTCATTCAACTTATTTATACTCAGAATGAATTGAAATTTCCCTTCTCGGAAATCTTCCAGAATTCTTTGATTATCTTTGAGTTCTTTTCCAACATGAATAGAGTTAGAATTTGGCAAATATTTCCCTAATTGAATAATATGGTTAATACTAGAGCAATAGATAATTGCTTGCTTATCCCCACATTCTTCTTGAATAGTTTTAGCTTCAGATTCTAATTTTTGCTTAATAAAAATTAATTTATCGAGATCTTTTAAGCTAAAATCTTTTCTTCTTAATTCTTTACGAATTAGATCTAATTTCTCTTGAGTGAGATCGCAAGACATAATTTTTATCTTACAAGGAGTAAGATAATTGTTTTGGATAGCAGTTGTAATATCTAAATTAACAACTTCTTCCCCAAATTGTTCTCGGATATCCTTGCCATCTAATCGGTTTGGAGTGGCAGTAAGCCCTAATCTCCATTCAGATTGTATATTATTTAGCACAGATTTATAAGTCTCAGCACTAGAATGGTGTGATTCATCTACAACTAAATAATCACAATTAATGGAACCTCCATTTTTTAGTAAGCTATGCACGGATTGAAAAGATGCTACGGTAAAATTAGAATTATGATCTAATTTATTCCCATAAAATCTGTTCACCTTAATTTCCCAGTAATTCTCTAATCTGTCACTAAGTTGATCTAAGATCTCCACAGTATGGCATAAGATTAAAACTTCTTTATTTGAATCTTTTTTTAGGAAGTGCTCCAAAATCTTAATACTAGTATCTGTTTTACCAGTACCAGTAGCCATTACAATCAGAGCTCTTTGTTTTTCTTGTAGAGCTTTAATTGTTTTGTCAAATACTTCTATCTGATAATTATATAATTTAAAATCTTTCTTTACTTTTAAATGTACCATTCTTTTTTCCTCTTGGATTAAAGTTTGCTAATAGTTTATAACACTTTTTGTGTTAGGTGTCAAGGGTTTGGGACAAAAATATATTAGAAAAACAGATATTGTGATTAATATTTGTAAAACAACCAAAAATAAAAAGCCTATTTTAAAATATGCTTATAAATAGTGATTGAAGATTAAAAATTTTATAGATTAATAAATCATTTAAAAACTTGTATAAAAGATAAAAAATATGATATAATTAATCAAAGTAAGAAATAATAATATAAAGAAATAAATATATGAATAAAAAAAGAAAAGGATTTACATTATTAGAGATATTATTAGTAATAGCAGCAATAGTAATAATAGCAAGTATAGTAATAGTCGCAATAAATCCATTAAGACAAATAGGAAAAGCAAGAGATGCATCAAGATATGCAAATATAAATACAATACAGAAAGCATTAGATCAATATTATATAGCAAATGGTAGTTATCCAATAGGAGTAAGCGGATCATATCAAGAGATATGTGTAGATGGAAATACAACAGATTGCTTAGATTTAGAATCAGATTTGGTACCAACATATATAGCAGAGATACCAAAAGATCCACAAGGTGGTGGATATAAGATAGCAATCAACTCAGACAATTCTAAAGTAAGTTTAGTAGCTGATAAAGCTAGTTTGGAACAAGAAATAGCTGTTAATCCAATTATTTTGAATGCAGGATCTCAAGATCCAAGTTTTAATATTAGTTCTGGAATAATAAGTGGATTTGCTGGTGGTGGTGTATGGACAACTGTAAATCAGAGTGATGGAAAAGTATTAGTGGGAGGACACTTTACCACTTATAAAGGAGTTAGTGCAAATAAAATTATTAGACTAAATAGTGATGGAAGTTGAGATACAAGTTTTGATATGGGAACAGGATTTGATACGAATTGGGTTTTTAGTTTAGCAGTTCAAACAGATGGTAAAATTATAGTTGGGGGTGGATTTACAAATTATCAAGGAGTTGAGTCAAATTATATAATCAGGTTAAATAGTGATGGAAGTCGAGATACAACTTTTGATATGGGAACAGGATTTAATAGCCAGATTAATAGTATTAAAATACAGAATGATGATAAGATTTTAGTAGGAGGTAATTTTACAACTTATCAAGGAGTAGGAGAAAATAGAATAATCAGGTTAAATAGTGACGGAAGTCGAGATACAAGTTTTGATATAGGAACAGGATTTGATAATGAAGTAAGAGCTTTAGAAATACAAAATGATGGTAACATTATAGCAGGAGGTAATTTTACAACTTATCAAGGAGTAGAGTCAAATTATGTAATCAGGTTAAATAGTGACGGAAGTCGAGATACAAGTTTTGATATAGGAACAGGATTTGATAGTGAAGTAAGAGCTCTAGAAATACAAAATGATGGTAAAATTATAGCAGGAGGATGGTTTACAAATTATCAAGGAGTAGAGTCAAATTATATAATCAGGTTAAATAGTGATGGAAGTCGAGATACAACTTTTGATATGGGAACAGGATTTGATAATAGAGTTTGGGCAATTGATATACAAAGTGATGGAAATATAGTTGCGGGAGGAGATTTTGTAACTTATCAAGGAATAGGAGCAAATAGAATAATCAGGTTAAATAGCGATGGAAGTCGAGACACAAGTTTTGATATGGGAACAGGATTTGATAATAGAGTTTATACTACAAAGCTTCAAAGTGATGGAAAGATAATTGCAGGAGGAGATTTGAATAATTATAAAGGTATTACAGTGGGTAAGCTTATTAGGTTGGAGCCTTAATATAAAAATTTAATTTCTATTTAGAAATAAGAGTTATTTGTATCTCTTATTTCTTTTTTTTATGATATAATATTTTTATTAAAATAAGTATATGAATTACAATAAATCTAATAGAAAAGAATTATCTCAAAATTTTATCAAAAATCCTTCTATAATAAGATATATTTTAGGTGTGATTGATATTCCAAAAAATTCGCTAGTATTGGATATTGGTGTTGGAGAAGGAATTATTAGTCAAGAGTTGGATAAATTGGGACATAGAGTAATTGGTATAGAAAAAGATCCAGAATTAGTAGAAAATTTCAAACAAAATTTCCCAAATATCCAGATATTAGAACAGGATTTTCTAAAATATAATTTCCCGGAAGAAGAATTCTTTATAATATCAAATCCTCCATTTTCTATTTTTTCTCAAATTATAAAGAAGATTATTTATAAGCCAAATCAGAATCAAGGATTTCTTATTTTTGGTCAAGAAGAAGCTATAGAAAGAATTATTGGTATAGGAGGAGAATCAATATTATCTATTATTTTGAAATCTTTTTATCAAGTAGAAATAGTCCATAAATTTAATAAATCAGATTTTTCTCCAAAACCTAATGTGGAAGTCTTACTATTAAGAGGAATTAAGATACCAACTAAATTACTAGACAATCAGCTAGATTATCTGAATTTTGTTAAATTCGGATTTAGTCAACAAAAATCAAGTTTAGGTAATAATCTCAAAAATATATTTACTTATAATCAGTGGAAAAGACTTTCTCAAACCTATAAATTTGATATCAAAGTAGACCCATCTGACTTAAATATTAGTCAATGGAAAGCTTTATATACTTTTTATAAAAATAATGTTATTATAGAAAAACAAATTAAATACTAAAATACTATAACTGAGCATTATAGTATTTTATGTGGTATAATAAGTATTATAATAGTTTAATATAATTAAATATGACTAATAAAAAATCAATATCTATAGTATTTGTTTTAGGAACATTATTTGGTTTATTTGTAAGTTCTATGATTATCTTATTTGGTAATCAAGATATAGAATTAAACTTTATTAATTCAAATAAGAATAATAATCCAAATAATATAACAGTAGAGGATTTAATACCAAATGTAAATACTATGAATACTCTTAATGTTACTTTAAAAACCAAGGTTTCAGATAATGAGTTAATAGTTAATCTAAACGACAAAGAAATAAAAGTTATATTAGATGAAAATACTAATATTTATATGTCAGAAGTTAAAAGTACAGCTGAATTAAGGGTTGATAAAGAATATTATGATAGAAGAAAGAAAGAGAGTCCAGAAGATAATTCTATAATGCCAGAACTTCCTTTTAAATATATTGAAAAAAGCTTGACTGATTTAGTAGAAGGCAACAAATTATCTATAGATGTAGAATCAAATGTTATAGGTAAATCAGAAGTAAAGGCAAAAAACATAAGAGTAAATTAAGATATGATAGCTAGTCTAACAGGTAGAATACAAGTAAAAAATGCTCAGAATATAGTTTTGGATGTTAATGGAGTTGGGTACCTTATTTGGGTTAATCTTACTACAGTTTCTAAGATAGGTGTTATAGGAGACAAATTAACTATAATAACTCATCTTGAGGTTAAAGAAGATAGCTTAACTTTGTTTGGTTTTTTGGATAATGATTCTTATCTTTTATTTAAACTACTAACTTCTGTTTCGGGTGTTGGTGCTAAAAGTGGACTTAATATTCTTGACCTTGGAATGGCTTCAGATATAGCTAATGCAATTCGAGATGCTAATTTAGGAGTATTGACTTCCGTATCTGGAATAGGTAAAAAAACTGCTGAGAGAATAGTTCTTGAATTAAAAGATAAAGTTTTAGGATTTTCTTCTTCAGCCAATAGTTCGATAAGCTTAAATAAATCTTCAGACGATCTTGAGACAGCCCTTGAATCTCTTGGTTATAAACCAAATCAGGTTCAAAGAGTAATGCAAGAAATAGATTTTTCTAAAGATTTAGGAGAGCAAGTAAGAACAGCTCTCAAACTATTACAAAAATAATAAATATTATATGAAAGTTTATATTGGTTCAGATCACAAAGGTTATAATCTTAAAAATAAAATTATAGAGTTATACCAAAATAATCTAAATTATGAAATTATAGATTGTGGTAATGAAGTATTAGATCAAAATGATGATTATGTAGATTATGCTTCTTTGGTGGCTAAAAATGTATCAAAAGATAAATATAGTCTTGGTATTCTAATTTGTGGAACAGGTTTTGGAATGTGTATTTCGGCAAATAAAATAATAGGAATTAGAGCTATTTCATCACATAATAAAGATGAAATAAAGGTGGCAAGAAGTCATAATCAGATAAATATTTTATGTCTTGGAGCTGATTATGTATCTAATGAAGATTTATCAGAATTATTACAATCTTTTTTTGAGACAGAAATTTATTCGGAAGAGAGACATCAGAGGAGAATAAATAAAATTAGTAGTTTAGAAAAAGATTTGTAAAAATATTAATTTGAATAAAAAAGGTATGAACTTGTGACAAGTTTTAAATAATATTACTGTATAACCGTTCTCACTAATCTCTCTTTTATTTTATTTCTATCTAATTTCTTCATAACATGTCTTAGATCTCAGTATTATGTAAAAAAGTATTGACAAATATTTCTTTCTTTGATAAACTTGTGAGGTAAAAAGTACATTTAAAATTATGAAAAAATTAACTAGATTCTTAAATAAGTATAACTCTTCTAAAGCTAAAAAGTCTTTAAAGACTCTTTTAGAAGAAAGAATGTATACATTGGCAGAAATATTGTCGTTTTTCGAGTCAATCGAGCAGAGGATAGCTTTTCTTTCTTCTGTACTATACTATGATGTGCAGACAAAACAATTGACTTGTTTATACAATATAAGTAGTGTATTGTCTTATGAAGATCAATCAGATCTTTCAAAAGCGGTAGACGATTTGTATACGGTTGAAGTTTTGGGTAAATTCTTTATGAATAGCCCAGGAGAGTATGTTGTACTTCAGTCAAAAGAGTTGGTATTGGTATCATCTTCTTCTACTAGTACTTTAGTAGAAACTTCAAAAGGAGAAATGCTAGCAATGGGTAATACTATTGCCAGTGTTGTCCAGAACTCTTTTATGGGGAAGAGGGACAAACATCCATTTGACAACATTATAAATGCCTTAAATGATGGAGAGATTGATCTTCATCGTTGGGAGCAGTTCTTAATGATTGAAATCTCTTCCTTCTTTGGAAGTTGTTATACGGTATTAGATATTATTAGTCTTATATTGGCTAATGGAGATTTTAGTCCAGAGTATACATATAATTTGCGGACAGGGCTTGACTATTCTGATCTTGTCGAGAAAGGTAAAGAGTTAATATCTAAATTCGAACAAGAAAAAGGATCTCAGGATGAGATCGATGCCGAAGTGGTTTTGTTTGATGATGATGACTTGATTAATGCTATTAATGGCTTATTTGATCAAGTGGAGCAAACATTTGCAATTAATATTCTCCTTGATGAAGAAGAGGATAATGATATTTAGTTAAAAAAATAAAAACCGAGAATAATTTTTCTCGGTTTTTTGCTATCTTATATTGACATTAAGCATATATTTTGTTATATTAGATTTGCTCTATAATGATCTTTAATAAAATATGGATATACAGTCCGCAATTGTTACGAATGTTGAGAATGATGTTTGGTCATGTAAATTAGAAAAGAATGTTTATGATGTTAAAGATATTTTTTGTTCACTACATGGAAGAGAAAAATTTTTAGTAATAGATACTATGACTACATTAGTATTTCGGTTTATATTGGTAGAGTGGGTGAGATTTCGTCTGCAAGGATTGCAATTTCCTCAGGTTATACCTTTTTATAAACCAAATTCTGATACAGAAATGGATGCAGAGAATATTTTTAGCATATCTTTAAAAGAATATAAACACTGTTTTTTAGAAGTAAATTGGGAAGAGGTTTTTTCTTACCCATCTACTATTGATCAGAGGGATGTTTTTTGGAAGTATGCGAGTCAATTTCTTGATAAAGTATATATTTTTCTTTCGATAGGAATTCAGAAACAAGGGTTTACTCAATTTATTTTGGAATATAAAGAATCCTTAGAAAATACTCCATTAAGTCGAGCAAGCGATGTAAAATCTCTCAGAAAACGGCTTGCGAACTTACATCCTGATCGATTTATGTTTGATCATGATACATGGATATCTCAATATGGTAAAGAGTATTCCGAACTCAAACAACAACTTGCTGTTGCAAGAGAAATACAAATAGAGTGCAATACTTCTGATGTGACAGAGGTATCCAATATTTTCAAGACATCACTTTGTGATATGTTTGAGAAATCAATTGATAAAAAAGGTCTAGGAGAGTTTGAAATTCACAAACCTAAAAAACAGGATACTTCATTGTATGAATTATTTGAGTCAACTCTCAGAGTTGGTCTCTATGAGTCAATAAAGTGGTCTCAATACTCTAGGGATCAAAAGTTAGTAATGCTTTCTAAAGAGTGGGAAGAATCTTTTATAAGATATTTTATCAAAGAATATATTGATCACTTAGAACAATATATTAACTATTTAAAAGAATGTATTGAAATTTCTAGAGATAATCAAGAATATTCACTCAGTCAAGATGAGTTATTAGATCTAGAGAGAGTTTCTGATAAGATGGATTTTATACAAGGTCTTTCAGAGTTAGAAAAAAAACACTACTTTAAATCAGATGAAGTGCTCTCAAAGATGCTTTCATATGATGATAGAAATCTTCTTTATGGGATTGAATTAATTCTATCTCCCCTATATACCTATTCAGATACAAGTTTAGGTATTGATGTAGATAAACCCATTAATTTTTATGAGATTTTTCTTAAATCTCAATTCTCAATCTAAAATCAGAAAAGATAAAGAATAGGGGAGTATTCATTATCGATTAAAAGACAAATATTTAATTTTTAACAATAAGGCAAGCTTAACAATAGCTTGTCTTTTTTCTTTTACCAGATATGTTTGTTTATCTAGAACTTTTTTAAAAACAAAGGTAGATTTCAAAAATTTAAACTTTATCTAAAAAATAAATCTATGATATAATATAAACATAATAAAATATAAGAATTAAGTTTAATAAAAAGTATGCACGACAAAGTAGACAAATTAAAACAATTATCCAAATTAGCTCAATACTGGATTTTACAGTCTACAACTAGAGCTGGTTCAGGTCATCCGACCTCTTCATTATCTTCTGTAGAATTAATGATTAGTTTGGTGTTTGGTGAGTATTTTAGATATAAATTAGATAATCCGAATTATATAAATAATGATAGATTGATTTTTTCTAAAGGTCATGCATCACCATTATTTTATTCTCTTTGGGCCTTAGCTGGAGTAATTACCAAAGAAGATTTGATGGAATTAAGACAATTTAATTCTAATTTGGAAGGGCATCCTACAATGAGATTTCCTTATACAGAATGTGCTACGGGTTCTCTTGGACAAGGGTTGTCTATTGGAGTGGGAATTGCTCTCAATGCTAAATATCTTGATAAATTAGATTACAAAACCTTTGTTTTACTGGGAGATAGTGAGATGGCTGAAGGTTCTATTTGGGAAGCTATGGATTCAGCAAATTATTATAATCTGGATAATCTGGTAGCTATTGTAGATGTAAATCGATTGGGTCAGAGAGGGGAGACTATGGTTGGTCATAATTTAGAAATTTATAAAAATAAAGCAGAAGCTTTTGGTTGGGAAGTATTTTTGATTGAAGATGGACATTCCGTAGAAAAAATTTTAGATGTTTATAATAAGTTAGAATCGCAAACTAGACCAATAATGATTTTAGCAAAAACTTTAAAAGGACATCCAATTTCATTCCTACAAGATAAAGAAGGATTTCATGGAAAAGCATTATCAGAAGAAGAGTTAAATATCGCTTTATTAGAATTAGGAAATGTAGATATTTCTCTCAGAGGTAATGTTTCTCATCCATTGGTAAAAGATCTTTCTCATCAAAAATTAAATTTACAAGAAAATCTTTATCCAAGATATGAATTAGGACAAAAAATCTCACCAAGAATGGCTTATGGAGATTCTTTAAAAATTTTGGCAACAGCTTATCGAGACTTGATTGTGCTTGATGCTGAAGTTTCAAACTCAACTTATGCAGGAAAAATAAAAGAAATAGATTCGAATAGATTTTTTGAAATGTTTATTGCTGAACAGAATATGGTTGGGGTAGCAGTTGGTTTGTCAAGGATGAGGAAAAAAGTTTTTGTATCAACTTTTGCAGCTTTTTTGACTAGAGCTTTTGATCAGATTAGAATGAGTCAATATAGTAATTCTAATATAACTTTTGTGGGAACACATTGTGGTGTATCTATAGGTCCAGATGGATCTTCTCAAATGGGTTTAGAAGATATCGCGATGTTTAGAACTTTACTTGATTCAGTTGTTGTGTATCCTTCAGATGCTGTATCTACTCTCAAATTAACAGAACAGGTATATTTACATAAAGGGTTATCTTATCTTAGAATTACAAGGGAAGATATGCCAGTTTTATATCCAGAAAATGAAACTTTTGTAATAGGAGGATCTAAAGTTTTGAGAAAATCAACTATGGATAAAATTACTCTTATTGGTGCTGGTATAACTTTGCATGAAATCTTGAAAGCTCATGATATCTTAAAAGAGAGTAATATTATCACAAGAGTAATTGATCTATATAGTATTAAACCATTAGATATGGCGACTTTACATGAGGCAGGAAGAGAGACACACTTTTTACTTACGGTTGAGGATCATTCTATGGCTGGAGGGATAGGAGAAGCTGTGAGATCAGCTATGGAACATACAGAAGCTAAAGTGTATAGTATGTGTGTAGAAAAAACACCAAGAAGTGGAACAATGGAAGAATTATTAAAGTATGAAAATATTGATTCAGATGCTATAATAAAAAAGGTACATGATTTAATTAATCAATAAATTTTAAAATATATGATAACTGTAAAAAATCTAAAAAGATATTATAAAATGAATTCAGATACTACTGTGAAAGCTCTGGATGATATAAGTTTTGATGCAAATAATAAAGAAATTATAGCTATTGTTGGAACTTCTGGATCTGGGAAATCAACTTTATTGAATATTTTAGGTGGACTTGACTTAGAATATGAAGGAGAAGTTATTGTGGATAATAAAAATATTAAAGATTATAATCCAAATCTTTATAGGAGGCAAAAAGTAGGGACTATATTTCAACAATTCAATCTAATTAATACTCAATCTGTGTATGAAAATATTGTTTTACCAATTAAGTTTGGAAGACAAATGAATTCTAAAGAGATGAAAGAAAGAGCAGAATATTTATTAGATAGAGTGGGATTACTGGATAGAAAAAAGCATAGACCAACTGAGCTATCTGGAGGTCAGATGCAGAGAGTTGCAATCGCAAGAGCTTTAATGGTCAAACCAGAAATATTGTTAGCAGATGAACCAACAGGTAATTTGGATAGTAAGACAGGTAAAGAAATTATGCAATTACTTAATAATTTAAATGAAGAAGAAGATATGACAGTCTTCATAGTTACTCATGATCTTAATTTGGTTAAAGAAATTGATAAAAAAATATTCCTACAAGATGGTAAGATTATAGATAAATAGAATCCTTTTTATAACAAACTATTCAAATATTTTAAGATTTAAGGTATAATTATTATGTATAACAAATATTTAATTTCTTAAAATAATATAATGAAAAAAATTATAATAATATTGTCTGGATTTATTTTATTTATAGCTATATTATCTTATAGTAGTATAAAAAATATATTTAAAACTGAAGAGCAAGTATTCGCATCTATAGAAGAGAATACAGATAAAATAAA
>Ga0100402_1001805_pt1 | contig 24449 bp, 33 predicted proteins | sample CryGeyme20150102_FD_80419 | JGI IMG/M metagenome (GOLD analysis project Ga0100402, IMG submission 80419) | Groundwater microbial communities from Crystal Geyser aquifers in Utah, USA - Crystal Geyser metaG 2015-0102 | ecosystem: Environmental > Aquatic > Deep subsurface > Groundwater | place...
AATGTCGCTATTTTTAAAAAATGGGAAGAAAGAGAAAGAAAGAGAACTGTGATACTTAGACTCAAGGGATTTTTTTCAATCATCCTAATATTATGGGCTCGCTATTCAAGAAAACATAGCAATAAGAGCGTGTTGTTCGCCTCGGTTCCATTGACGACAGCTGCAGCGATAACACAGTCTACACAGCCAAGTATACCGCCATCACCTTCATACCAAAATCCATCCTCTTGCAGTTCCTCAGGCTCTCGAACATCGTCTTCCTCACCAACGCCATCCTCCAGTCTATCCGCATCATTTCCAACTTGAGTCCCTTCACTGCTATCGGTCCGCTGTGTTTCGTCCTTTTTGTCAGTCTGATTCGCTAGGGCTATGAAGACAGGGTACTTTTGCGAATATCAAGAAAAGGCACGTTCGCGACTCTTAAATTAATTCGAGAATCACGCGGGTTTTGCGCTAAGGTGTTTACTAGGAGACGTAGTGGCAGAATGTGAGAGTCGGGGACTTTGTGAAGGTCAGAGACGGAGAGATAATTCCAGCCGATTTGCTTCTTCTCTATACTTCTGAATAAAATTCGATGTGCTATGTTTAAACAGCCAACTTAGACGGGGAGAGCAATCTCAAGGAAAAATTCGCCTTCACAGAAGGAATTAAAAAATATCCTCATTAATTCGCGTTCTTAGAAGGATAATGCACTTTTGACTCTCCCAAGCCCAACCTCCATTAATTTGACGGAAAGGTTCAAATGAAAGACAAAGAACTGCAATATGTGGGCCTTGACAACTTGCTTTTGAGAGAAACAACCCTGCGGAACACAGAAGAGGTGGTAGGAGTTGCTGTTTACTGTGGCTACGATACTAAGATCCTCCAGAATCAAGGGTAAAACATGTTCTATGCAGACAGGTGCATCACAAAATGAGCGAAATTGAGAAAAAGCTAAACTATATTCAAATTGTATTTTTGCTGATTCTTGGAGTGATCTGTGGAACCTGTAGTCTGGGGTACTGGTTCATCCATTCTCATCACAAATTAAGAGATCCTGGATCATACATTCCCAACTACGGGCTTTCAGTTGAGGCTGAGTGTACACATTTTAGCATGTAGCTGGTCTAAACTTTCTGAGTGTCTTCATTCTACTCAACTTTCTGATCCCCATCAGTCTAACCATCTTCATCGAAGGAATCAAGACTTTCTCTGCAATCTTTTTGGCCATGGACAACAAGATGAAAGACGAAGAGACCAATAGCAGCTGTGGAGTGCTGAACAGCTCCATTCTTGAAGAATTGGGAGTGATATCATATGTCCTGACTGACAAGACAGGCACTCTGACAGCTAACGAAATGGTGTTTCGGAAGATAGCGGTTTAGGACAGGATCTTTGACAGGGAGAACATAATTGCCCACATTGATGAGCTGAGCCAATACTCAGCAGTCAATGAATTTCTGGAGAGCATGATCATTTGCCATGAGGTTGTCAAGGATCTAAACAAGGACAAGTTCGAGGGTTCCAGTCCTGATGAAGTCTGTTTTGTGGAGTATGCTCAAAAAATAGGCTATGAGTTTATCAAGAGAACCAAGACTCATATTGAGCTCATGATCAGGAACAAGAAGAAAGTGTATGAACTGGTGGACATTCTTTCCTTTGATGCTAGGAAAAGGATGAGTGTGGCTGTCAAAGATGTGTCGAACCCTGATTAAGTTATTGTGTATACCAAAGGAGCAGACTCCCAAATTTTAGCAAAGGCTCATAAATATAAATACGAGAAGGAAATTCACAACAAAATCAATAATTTTGCTAGGGAAGGTCTGAGGACTCTACTGTTTTCCAAGAGGATAATCTCAGCAACATAATATTAGCAATTCATAGATCGCAGAAACTCAGCCAAGAGGCTAAAAATTTAGCGAAAAATGACTAAATAAATTTATGATGCCGAGTTAGCCAACATTGTCGAAGAAATATAAAGCAATCTGACCATCGTCGGAGCTTCAGGGATCGAGGATAGGTTGCAGGAGGATGTTCCTCAGACTATCGAACGTCTGCAGAGGGCAGGCATTGTGGTTATGATGATAACTGGTGACAAGATGGAGACTGCTGAGAATATAGGATATTTGGCAAAGCTTATCAAGAGCAGTTTTAAAGTGGTGAGGTTGACTGCTGATACTGTCGATCTCAGATCGAAATGCTAAGAACTGTTGATCGAGTTGGAGACCGATAATGAGGTGGCCATTCTGGTAGAAGGGAAGCAAATCAGTAACATGGTCCAATAAAAAGAGCCAACCTATGTGGAGGTATACAAAAAAATACTGTTGAAGGCAAGGTCAGTTATCTTCTGTCGGTCCTCCCCCAAAGAAAAAGCTGAAATTGTCAAGTTTATCAGGACAAATATGGGCTCGACAGTGCTGGCAATTGGAGATGGAGGAAACGATGTCGGCATGATCGAAGAGGCCAACATCGGAGTGGGAATCATCGGCAAAGAAGGCAACTCGGCTGCTGCTGTCAGTGACTTCAGCTTTGGGAAATTCAAATTCCTGGACAGACTGCTTTTCCATCATGGTCGATGGGCGTACTATCGATTATCCTACTTTTTCATTTTTTACAGTTGGAAGAACATCATCATTACCTTCATGATGTTCTACGCCAACGTTCACAGCAGTTTTTCAGGAGTCCGCAATTTCACATAATTCTTTTATGTCGTCTTCAATAGCTTTTTCGCAGTGGCCCAGATCGTCAATTCTGGACTTTATGATCAAGACATCAATGATGACCTGTAGCCAGCTATCTGGAAGTACCTTCCAGAGATATACGAGTAGACCAAAAACAGAGGCCTTTTCTCATACAAGAGATTTGCGGCATGGACGATCTCAGCTATTATGGTAGCTTTGGTCAGCTTCTAGATCCTGATCACATCCCTCAGCCCTGCCAATTCAATGGACAGCAACGGAAGGATCGCGGACTCAACCACCGAGCACATAGCTAATGGTATGACTCTTCCTATAAACATGATCATAGTCAACTACATAGACACTCAGTCCCACAACTGGATCTTTGAGGTGGTCCTTTTTGTCTTCTGTTCTCTGGTTCTTTCCTCCATCTACTACGTTGCTGAGAACTATCTGGCTTTCCTGGGGTCCTACCTCGCCTACTCTGATAACTGGAACATGAGATTTTTCTTGACCATTTTTGTTATTTGCATGATAACTCTTGTCATTAAGCTCACCTACGTTACCTTCATGTTCTAGTTTGAACCCACCCTCATCGATATCTACAAAAAGCATATGCACAGCAACCCTTATATCCTGGACACCATCCTCAACAGCAAACCTGTCGATACCAACCGGAGACTGTTCGAGTAAACGCAGCAGCTGGAATTTAAAAAGAAGGAATAGTAGCTGGCTGAGAAGGGAGAAATAGAGATCATTCCTGTTGAGATCCTTTCTTAGAATATTGACGGGATAGACGGGATGGGCAATTCACAGATCTACACCTCCACTGACATGGTCAAAAGACCCTCGAATATATCAAATACCAGTTAGACCAGTATGATGCTTCTCAGAAAGCCCCTTAAAAAAATATCGAGATTTTCAGACCCCTTGGTCATTACTGAAGACATTGAGTGAGCCATCATTAAGATCGTATTAAAGGTTTATTCAAGATTCGATTGATAATATGCTATCGATTGGTTTGGATTATATAATCTTTAAATTTACCTTCAAACCATGTCGAACCACTAAGAAATTCCAGAGGACATACGCAAGCAGATCAAAGACTTTGAGGGCAAGCTCAACTTGCTGCCCTCACTGATTGGAAAAGCCAAGGAGTAAGCTCTTCTCAAGCAGGACAAGCAGCTCAAAAGAATCAAACGGTTGCTGAACACATATCAGATATCCATACAATCAGGAGCCTTTTAAGACACTGTCGCTACCCATAAATCTCAGTACAAAGAGTTCGAGAAAACTTTGGCTCAGCTTGATAAATCTCTAGAAACATGCAGGCAGGATGTAGGGACCTAGGAAGATCTTTTCAGGCATAAGCCTAAAACCAGTCGGTAGGTAGAAATGAAAGAGGTCAACAACAGGCAAATGGTGATTGAGGCCGGAGACAGGGCTCAGAAGTAGAGTGAGGAGGCACTGAAGAGAATCCAGCAGCACATTGGCAGGATGGACGAACAAGCCAACGACATTCTCACAGAATTAGACAGACAGATCAACAAATTAGACCAGATTTACGATGAGATGAACGACACAGAGACCACTTTGGCCCGAGCTGAGAAGCACCTGAGGTATTTTGGGAGACAAGTGTATGCAGACAGATGCCTAATCTGCATAATTATCATAATAGCAGTGGCAATTATTGTGATTATCGGGCTAGCAATTGCAGGAAAGACTCCCAAGCAAATGAACAACCAGGTTGCATGACCTGATCTTGATCTCACTTCATTTCTATTGTCGACAATCAATCATCAGGGAAGTCTGGCCATTGTTTTAAGGTAGAAAAAGGATTTCCCTATCGATATAATTGATAGAATATAGAATATGAAGAGTCGTGAATAGAAGAAGAAGAAAAGTGTACACATTCATCCCTAAGTTGCCATGGAGCCAGACGAGGCCCTCAAAGAACTGTCTGAGATATTCATGAAATTCCAAATCAGTCTTGGTGCTGATGAGGGATCCAGCAGGTCTATTGAGAGCGACATTGATGAAAATTTTCCTCCCGAATCGTCCAAATCTTTCAACAAGGAAAAAACGATATACCTATATGACCTTCAGAAGGTGCTGGCAAAGGAGCTGGGGAATTCACTGAGCATGATCGTTCGAGAGACCTTCGAAGATGCATCTGAGGATACGGATATTAAGTAAAGCATCAAGGTGCTCGTTATTTTCTATCGCTTGCTCGGGACCTCAGCTCTGACCACATAAAACTCAACAAAATTACTCAAATGGATCTACGACATCACCAACCTGGCATCATTCTCTCTGTGCATTGAGCTGTCCAATACAATCATATCCATCATGAAAAAACTCATCAAAGTAGGATTCCTGATTATGAAAAAATACCAGCACATCGACACCAGTAGGTGTTACAATCAGGACGAATAGACCTTCCAAAGCATGATGGAAACCTTAGTTGAGCTCAAAGAAAAGCAAGTGGATTCGCTTAAATATGAAATTTGTCGACTATGCGAGCGTTATTTTCCTCTGACAGCAATGAGCTTGCATCTGACTTAGTGCCAACGCATGCACGAGATCAAGTATTTGTAGGCAAAAATTGAAGAGAAGGGGTCATAACTACTGGCTTTCTTCATAAAAAACGAGGAGGTGAACTCAAGTCAAATCGAGCATTTTTTCTAACAAATTTTTGTTACTTTTGACGGCAGAAATGCTATCTTCAAGCATAAAAATTCACTTGAAGAGCTGAAAGACGTCATTCAGTAGTTAGAGATGAACACTATTTCGGAATTAAAGGAGCTCAAAGATATTCTGATGGAGTACAACAGGTACAGGAGTAAGGAAGCAAAGGGACAAACGTTGAGCGACAAGGAGCTCAAAAGTTTGAAGTCTAACAGAGTTGTCAGCATCAGAGGTGTCGGCTTCTCTTCGACTTCTCTTGATCCGGAGGGTTAGACATTGTACCTCTCGCACTCGGAAAAGACAATAAATTCAGACAATGACTCATACAGCAGAGGAACCAACTTGGCCTTTGTTCGACTAAAGGACTTTTAAGTCATTAAAAAGTTAGGTCAGGGAGCTTATAGTGAAGTTTTTTTGGTAAGAAAGCGCAACACTCGAGACTTGTATGCAATGAAGGTGATAGAGCTCTAAGACCTGAGATCCGATAGGATGACAGCTTTCAAGAAAGAGCAGAAGATATACAGAAGCATAAGTGGATCATACAACGTCAAGCTGTACTATTCCTTCAGAGAAGATAACCTCTACTTCTTTGTCCTTGACTACGGACCAGGTGGCACTTTAAAGCAATTACTGGAAGACTAAGTATACTTTTAAGAAAAAGATGCAAAGATCTACCTGGCCAACCTTGTCTTAGCTGTTGAAATGCTCCACTCGATCGACATCATCCACCGTGACCTGAAGCCAGTATATGTTTAACTATTTAGGACAATATAGTTATTGACGAAGATGGAAAGCTTATCCTGACAGATTTTAACCTCTGCAAAATGATAAAACATCAGGAAATCTAAAAGGTCAACTCCTTCTATGGAACGCCAGACTACATTGCTCCTGAAGTTCTCAGAGGAGAGCCCGCAACTGAAGCCATAGACTGGTTTTCTCTGGGAGTCATCGCCTATCAGATGATCATAGGAAATCCGCCCTTTGCTGACATGACAGTCGAGGCAGTCTTTGACAACATTCGCAAAGGGTAGATTGACTGGCCTGAAGTGGGAACCTAGGAAGATCAAATCACAGCAAGCTGTAAAGATTTCATTCAACAATTACTGCACTCCAATCCCAAGGAAAGACTGGGATCACATGGTTTGGAATAAATAAAGGCTCATCCATTCTTTGAGGGGGTCAATTGGAACAATATAGGTCAGCAAGGGTACTACTATGTGCCTCCTCCAGACAAAGATGTATAATAAAATAAATCTTTGCTTCAAGACATTTTGAGCAGGAAGAAAAAGCTCAACCCTTCTTCTTCTGAACTGATAGGCAGTCAGGGGTCGATAGTCAGATACGATGTGCTCAAAGATGCCACCAATGATAAGATCAGGTCAAGGCGCAGTTCGAGATTCAAGATTGAGAAGGAGCTGTAGGAACTGAGGCTGACTCCTCAGCTGGACAAAAGGCAGCAATCTCACAACAATTTCAAATCAGAGCACTCCGATTCTGTTGGCGTCTCTTGCCACAATTTCTACAAGATGGATTCCACCAAAGAAACACCTTGATAATCTTATACTAATCATTCATTCACTATCCTTCACAGCTCATATGCCTCGTTGTCCAAAGATGGAGTCAAGAGAAGTACATCTCTGAGGCTGTACGCCTGTTTGCTGCCTGAAAAGGGAGATTTGTTGATCTATTTGTCTACTGTGCATCTGACTTGGAAAGCTTTGGCTTTGCCTGTCAGTGTTGATGAACTGACGTGTTTACTTTTGAAACGGAGATAGTTCCCAGCAGCATCATCTTTGAAATATCCCCAGTCCTTCTTCTACTTGACTTCAATAGATTTCACTTACTTTGGGCTGAAAACACTCATGTCGAATTACCCGTAAGCCAATCGACTGCTTACCAACAGCTCTCCTCCACAAACTCTCAGGCTATTGCTGGGTGAGACTTCCAAAGCAACAAGTGGGTAGCTAAACAGAGGTACCAAAAAGACATAATTGGTGGTTGACTATCCTACTGTCAGATCCATTCTCAGTTGGACAAACTGATTATTCTCATGATTCTCGTATTTAACCTTGACTCCAAACCAGTACTCACCTAGATCATAGTTATTGAAACCTATCAGTTAGCTATCGAAAGGATTGTCAAAAATGAATCCTTTTTCCTGGTCGAGTTTGGCTGTCGTTTGATGAGTTTACTGAGGAACAAGAATATCTGATATAAGAGTGAGGGAAGCCGGGGTGTCAATTCGGAAGCACATGGTGAATGAGATGGTTTGTTTGGCGTAGGAGCTATTGAGGTAGAAGTAGCTGTCATCTGCCAGGAGGTAGCTGTAGCTGCTAGCAATAAGGGCCAGCAAAAGTAGCAAGTGGGGATGGCTCATATCTTGATTATAGCTGAAATAGACCTTAGGAGATGAAAACAGGGATAGTATTGAAAAATGGACAGAAGTGGTGTGATTTGTGAGTATTTTGAACAAAAAAGTGCGCCTGGGCCATCAGAGGAGGCATAATAATATATTGGGCTTTGACCTTATAACTAGACTATGTACATTCCGCAAGGCTTCAACCATCTCTACGGGATCCCTCTCATCATGGAAGTGGGTTCCCTCAACGCTAAAATAGGATTCGCCGGGAAAGACCGCCCCGATCTGATTGCCCCCTCGGTATCCTTCAACTCACGCAGTATGTCCAGGTCCATAACAACACTGGCTAAAAAACGGAACTTGACTTCTATGGCTCGATGGCTAGATAAAATGCAGACCCCGAAAGCATTTTGGAGAGTTGCTTCATCGACGACTGGGAAGGATTCCAGACCCTGACAAACTTCACCTTAGGCAAGAAACTCCTGGTCAACCCTTCAGAGCACCCAATGTTCTACATCGAACCTCCTCTCAGCAGCAAATAATACCGACAAAAGCTTATCGAACTGTTTTTCTAGTAGTACGAGTTCAATGGTCTATTCATGCACAAAGCTCCAGTCCTGTCCACCTACCTCTTCGGCCTATAGAGCTCCCTTGTTGTGGACATTGGAGCAGAGTACACGCACGTGGTGCCTGTTGTTGAGGGATTTATTCACAGCAAAGGCATAATTCGTGCTAACGTGGGAGGATAGAGCATCACAAGAGAGCTGTTGAAGCATTCGCTGACTCAAGGAAAGTACAAAAACAATTACGTCAATCAGTCGGTTCTCACTGAAAAAATGAACAACTGGGGGTATATGGTATTGTTTCCTTTATTCAGGAATTAATGAGAGAGGTCAAGCACCAACACTGTCACTTGCTTGAAAACAGGCACGAAAGCATTTCATACAATGAGTTCACCGATAAGACTGCATTTGAATTACCCGACAAGAATAAGATTATTTTTGGAAAGGAACTGTTCACTGCTCCCGAGGTGTACTTCAGCTAGAAATCGGAAGAGGGCTTTAAAGGCATTCAACATCTGATTGGGCAAAGTTTGGAGAAATGCGATACTGATCAAAGGAAATAATTGATTCCGAACATTCAGCTGGTAGGAGGAGGCTCAAGTTTTGCTACAACTCCTGATAGATTGCAGAGAGAGCTCATTGAGGCTGATTTCAGCGGGTACGGTCCAAAGATGAAGGTTTTCACCACCAACGAGAAGGCCGAAAGGGGCATTTCTTCTTGGCTAGGAGCGACGATAATGTCATCGATGAGGATATTCGACAAGTGGATCGTGTCTCGCAAGGACTATGAATAGAACGGTTTTGTTCACGTTGAGAAAAGACTGTGATGTGTATGCTGCAACATCTTATTAGCAGTTAGTTGGCTTGCTTTATTGAACCCCTTCTTTAGAATAATAATGACATAGCTAGAGAACGAGCAGGAAGAAGAACTATCACAGTTGAGGCAGGAGATCAAATTAACTAGTAGCAAGTTGCTGGACCTAACATATAACGAAAGTACAGCTAGGACTATGCAGACCAGTACGTAGATACATTGGAGCAGTACAACCAGCAAGCAAAAAAATTAATCATGCAAGATGAGCTCTAAGAAGCATTAGTGTACCTGGCATAAGCTGAAAGACTGTTGGAGTATGGTGCCAGTTGTGGTCGGACCATCGACCGAGCTCTGATCATCCTCACTCTGCACAACGAAGCATGTTGCTACTACAAGGCTGCAGACCTGGCTACGGCTTCACGTTATATTGAAGGTGTAATTTTCAACCTCAAGAGTCATCTGGATTCCGTTGACAGCTCACCAAGCAACTCCAGTAATTCTGAGCATCCGCGGGGTTCAAAAAGCAACTAGTTGACTAGTGTGGCCCTGGAGAAGAAGATGGAGCTGGTACACTATTACCTTAAGTATTGTACAGTCAACTCTCAGGCTAAGAATAGGAAGTTGGCTCTGGAGGCTGGCAAAAAGACTATTCAAATATTGAAGGCTCTCCTTCCTGACCTTCAATAGCACAAAGCTCTACAGAGTGACACTTCCACTGAAGCTGAAGATATACAGCAGCTCCTCAGGAAGATAAAACCTTTTCGATAGGATTTTCTTCCTTCCGATCTCTCAAAATACTTAGCAGTGACCAGATGGTATCTCAAGCAGTGGAACTAGGACAAGGTGGTGAGAAAAATCAGCTACAACTTGGAAAAGCATGTTAGCAACTATTCAATCAGCTAGGTCATCGAGTTGGTGCCACTGGAGTACCAGCCTGACAGTTAAAATGTACCGAATTACAGGTCAGCGATGAGGCAGCTTTTGCATTTTTCTATGGGATACTTCACCATATCGACTGAGTATAGATTAATGGCTGATCAGCTCTACAAAAAAGCATAGGAAAGGGTATCTTCATAGGAATACATTAGAGCCAATATATATCACCTACTATCTGTTCTTCACCTGGCCCTATACCTTCCTTGTGATTTGCTCTTCATGAAGCAGATAGTTTCGTCCTACGAGCATCATTTCAAAACTAATCTGATGGAGGAGGTGACATTGGACAATGCAGAAGGGATGTTGGAGAGCATTGTGCTGGATAAGGTCGAACAAAGTGCTCCGATCAAGAAAAAGAGTATGAATGCTTCTCTGGCTGCCAAGTTGCAGAAATTGAGGAGCAAGAGTAAAGAGCGAAGAGTGGTGCACACCTAATACGAGGACACTGAGCTGTATGAAAGCAAGGCCTGCTATAAGGTCAATCAGACCAAGATGAAGACCAAGCGATCGACCAGCAAGCAAAAATTGTTGCACAATAAGGTCAAAAAGCCATAAAAAGTGCTCAACGATAGTCTGTTTGAGTCCTCGAAAAACATGGACACCATCAGCAAAGAAAATAAGCCTAGAGCCATTTCTAAAAAAAGATCTACCTCCAACGCCAAATAGCTTCATCCTCACATTCCGCACAAACCGAGAAGCACATCCAAAGATAGCCACCCTGTCAAGCCTTTAAAACTACCTGCCAAGGTGGCAGAGATGGCTGTTGATAAGCCTAAAAAGACCAACAAACGGTTCAATGACGAGTACCAATTGGGAAATGCGAAATGTACGACTAAAAAACGAAGCAACTCAGTAGCCTCTTCAGCCGACCTCTCTTGCTCGGCTAGAAATACGAGTAAGGAAAGATGCGAGAAGGCTAAGAAGAGTCAGAAGAGGAAAGTAGAGGGTGGTAGCAAGCAGAAGAAGTTGCGTGGATGTGCATCTAAGGAGGTATACTCCAAACATTACTATGTTTGATGTTTCATATGATAAAATTATCTATCGCTCAATATTTTATTATGTCGCTCCGTGGCTCTCTCAAAAATGCTCCCGTCACTTTACCCATGGGTTTCGCCGACCAGGTGCTTGACCTCGAGATGCGTCTATAGGAGTAGGAATCTTTAGAGCTCATTCAGATACTCAGTCAGATGTACAGAGTAATTATAGTCCTAAGCAGATTGCCGTCGACTACTACCTCTAAATTGACATCAACAAAGCTAGCTATTTCCAGAAAAAACTCAACTCGCTTGTTGTTAAGTCTCTCAATGCTCCCAGTATCGAGACGATCGAGCCTAAAAAGGAGACTCTATCGAAGACTATCCGAACATAGATGAATAAATTTATGGACTGCAAGCAGACATACGTGCAGACAATGGTCGAAAGATCTCTGAAGACTCAACAGAAAATAAATGAAGCCGTGAAGGCTGATCTAAACAAGCAGGAGGAGCTGTTTCAACATAGGAAACTTAAAAGAGTCAAGAGTAGCAAATACCTCTGATCGTACTACATTTATTTGCATTTTGTGCTCTTTTTGTTAATCGATGGTGGGAACAAAGGATTTAATTAGTTGGTTTGGAGATTTTATAAAAATAAAACTTAATGGCAGCACCCCAAGAGCAACAAATCGAACAGATCTTCAACTCTTTCGATAAGGATAAAAGCGGTACCATTGAGCTGAACGAACTCAAAGAGGTGGCACAGGCTCTGGGATAAACATTGACAGAGTAGCAGGTCAAAGATATTGTCGTGAAGTTAGACACTGATGGCGATGGAAAAATTTCATTGAAAGAGTTTAAGTTTTGGTGGATGAACGGGTTGAAGGGAAAGCTAGGAGATCTGGTCTATCTGAAGGCTCAGACCATGAAAATGACCAAAGAGTTCATGGGCCAGTTTGAAAAGGCAGGAATCAACCTCAACGAATTCGATAAGGACTCAGAAATAGATATCATCAATGTTAGCCTTGCATGCGGATAGGCCAAGTAGGGAAGCATGAAGATTGATTTGGGGATCTATCACAGAGGAGATAGATTCACTGAGCAGATCAAGAACCTCAAAAGCAAAGGAGCCAGCTGGCTCAATGAAAATTCTGCCAATTTTGTTGCCTTACTTCCTTGTGATGATCCCAAAAAGGCAAAGGAGGAGTTGGCAGGTTTGCTCAAAAGTCTCAGCGGATCTGGACAGTTTCCCTTCCTTGAAGGTGAGGGATAAGAAAACCCATATCTGGGCATTAGATTTGAGCCTGCTGAAAAGTGCCTGATCTTCCACATAGAAATAAAAGAGGCATTAATGTCACTTTTCGAGGGTCCAACCACTCAGTTCGACAAAATCGATTCTCTCTTTGAGGACTCCTTCTACATCTATTCGAACATTCACTTCGAAACAAACTTCTCAATCGATGATCTGCTAGAAAAGGACAACCTTGTTGAGACATTACTCAAAGGTTTCAGTTTGAGCATCAGCGGAGAAGCTCCCAACTGTGTGATGAAAAAATACAGATAACTGGTGGAGTCTTCTGGCAAGAATGAAGGGTCTATACGGTTTTTGTTGAGTCTGTTGATGAAAAATGTTTTTCTTAACTTGAAGTTCAAGAGTCCATCCTCGATTGAGAAGTTTTACAGCAAAATTGGTATTAAAGATATTCTCCAAGAATGCCCCAATTTATCAGATCTACTAGAGCAGATATCATTGGTCCCCTAAATTCAATCAATGAAATTCAAGAGTGATGAAGATCCTCGTCACTTCATTTACCAGATTCTGCGGACGCTCAAGAGCAACGTCAACTCAGGCGTACTTATCCATCTATTCAGATCGAACTATATTTCCAACGCAAACAGACACTAATAAGCATCCAGACCTCTTTCCCTGCTGCCCACAAAATCTTCAACATAATCTTCAACGAATGCTGATTAATGCTGTTGTATGACTTTATTAATTCAATGCTATGATTAATTTAGTAGTGTTTATGACAAAAGTCAGCATTGATAGTCATACAGATCACATGCTGGTCTTCTTTCTTGGTCTTTCCTCCTCGACGTAATCGGGGTTTTTCCTCAAAATGACGAAGTTCTAGAGCACGCACTCCTGAATGGGAATATACTATTAGGATGCCAGCTCAGCTCTTTCGCCGTTGCTGATCAACACTGGAGAGGTATGGGTCTGGAAACCAGTTATTTTCTTTGGTTTTCCTGCCTGTCCCACAACGTCGACAGCTTGTCCGACTCTGATGTTTAGAGGCATGGGCTCAAGTTTATCATTAAGCTGAATAGACATATATTTACCACAAAAAGGGACTTGGGGTACATGGCGAGGGAGAGGAAGTAGATGAAGTAGTGATACTTTCCAAGGATTGTGGTGTTGATGTCGAGCAGAGAGACAAGGAAGATCATTAGTCCTGACATTCCCACCTTGTTCAGCAAAAATCTCTAGCTGTAGTAGGGCTGGATGGACAGCATACCTTTTCCCATGTAGAGTAGACCTTGGGCCATTCTGACCAGAGTGAGGGGGTCGTTCTCTCGACTGTAGTAGCTGGCAAGTTTGCGGAGAATGTCAGCAAGACGAGAGTTATTGGTACCTGCTCCCACCAAGCCCAAGCAAATGATGGCTCTGTATGAGATTTCAGTGTCAGTATCATAGGCCAACTTGAAGAGAAGGTCCATCACATTGATCTTAGCATTGCTGAGACTGAGGATTGCCAAAGCAATAGGAACCACCTTTTTCTTGTCAGTCTTTGCGAAGTGAAGAATGTGATTGAGAAGACGCATGGCCATCTCGTTACCGATCTCTTAACTGGAGGCCAGAAGAGCCAGGCCCAGGATCGCAGTTTCGCTGTATTTATCCTCACTCAGACACTCATGCATCAAGTCTTGCACCTTGAGAACATTACCAGTGCCAGCATATGCGCTACTGATCACCATAACATCCACAAATTTCCTGATAGGGTGCTCGACTAGCTGCAGGGCTTCAAGGGTAGCCTCACATTTATTTTGCTGACCCATGAAGAGAAGTGCAAGCCCGACTCCGAAGTACTTGGCAAAATGTTCATTGAGTTGAGCTTCTTCTCGTTCCATCATGGTCTGGACGATAGCTTCAGCAACGTCCCCATTGCACTGTCCGACAAAGCTGAGACCCAAGGCCAGAGCAGCATAGGCGCTTTCCTTGAGAGAAAGGTTGGTATCAACAATCTTAGAAATCAAAACTTATTGGAGCTCTTGGCTGGATCTTCCTGCGTAGGCCATGCCGAGGCCCAAGATGGAACATTCTTTGACTATCTCATCTCCTTCGTTGATGCTATCCGAAAGGAGACCAAAAGCGATATCGTTATCGTCATTTATACCTGCACTACAGATACCGACTCCCAGGCTGGCTCCTGCCTTGATCCACTTTCCCTCGTTATCAAGGTAGGTCATGAGATGTTTGGTGATTGTTTAGGCATCCCAAGGACATAGCAAGCCCAACCCAGCCACAGCTGCTATCTGTGCTTCTTCTGTGACTTGCAGAGCAAAGCTCTTTTTCTCCTCGCTTTCTTCATCGTCGATCATGAGGGTGTCTTTGGTCAATCCGGCATTGACAAAGTTGTTGACGTATATGCTATAAATGGAAGTGTTTTTGATTTATCCTCCTTTGTAATTTTATTCAAGGTGCACTTTGAAGACATCTTTTGGCTGTTTGGGCTCGTGAACTTCGAGATCTTCAGCTAACTCAACGTAAAATTTAGCAAGCTTTTTGTTGGAGATTATATCATTGAGTTATTAGCTAAGTCCAGGGATGAATATTTTCTGACGAGCAGCATTGAAAGCCAGCTGTTTCTTGATGAGATCATCAGGACACTATTAAAATACTTGTCTTATTTTGTCGTGGTCATCAAGCTTGATTGCCATTCTCAAGGCAATTGTGTATTCTTCCAACTTGAGAGAGATGTCGTACATGATGGTCAGAATCTTCACCAATTCGTCTTGATCTGAGCTGTATCCGCAGACAGCAGAAAGATACATGTACACTTTTGAAAAATTCTGAGCTGAAACGTATGCCTTAATATCTTCTGATTTGTCGACGATGAGAAGCAGATCGATAGCGTCGTGTTCGGCGTTGTTTTTAACGAAGTAAGGAACGATCTTGTCAACAATAGCCAACAACTCGTCGTTGGGTTCATTGTTTTCCATTCTGATCTCGTACTCTTGGCCAAGGTCACTGGCTAGGTTGCTGACATATTCGTGGCCCCATTCTGTGAAATCTCTGTTGGTTCCCTTCAAGAGATAGTAAAGACTGGTTCTGGCTCCTTTTTCGCCAAAGATCATTGAAATAACTGACAGGAAGTCGGCAAATTCAGCCTGAATTTAAGAAGAATGTACTTTTTGGTCGGAATCAGCTAATTTGTCGTACTGCTGGGTGAGGGTGGCATAGTGAGTTTTGAGGAACTTGAAAGGTTTGGGGACACTGGTGAGGGCAGTGGTTGCAGAGCGGACGATGGTTTTAAGCTCCTTGAGAGAGCCCATTTCCCCTTCAGCTATTCTTTCGCAGTGTCCATCTATTTTTTCCTTGAGCTCGCGGTCTTCGACACTCTGAATAGTGAGCATACTTACGAGATCTTCCTACTGCTTCTGGTCTTTCTTCTTGTCTTTTGCGTCATTCTTTTTGGCGTCCTGCGCGTCCTTCTTGGGAAGTGAGTTACTCATTATTTAAAAATAATTCAAATGCTCCTATACACAGATATACACCTATTATATTCGTTAAGATGAAGAAAAGCAAAAGAATAGAGGTGGCCGTAAGAATGCGTCCCCTCATCTACTAGTACGAGGACTACGAGGTCTGGGCTATCAACGATTAGGCTAAAAAGGTGTCCTCCTTGCCCCGCAGCCAGGCCCTCAGAAACAATAGCAACATTCTCAACTAGGAGCCAGCCATCACTCGTAAAAAAAGCAAGGTCGAAATGAACAATGTATATGAGTTCTCCCTTGACTATGTCTTCAAAGATCACCATAGCAATCGGTAGGTCTATGGCTCATGCTGCTCGGGTGTCGTTCAATAATTTTTGGCAGGCAACAATGCCACAATTTTTATGTACGGTCAGACGACTTCGGGTAAAACCTACACAATGCTGGGAAATCAATCGACTGAAGGCATGATCACCCACTCTCTCAGAGACATATTCAGCAATAAAAGTACCCAGGCCCGTCTTAAAATATCGTATCTCGAGATATACAATGAACAAATAAACGATTTGCTGCAGGAAGGAGCAGTGAATTTGAAGATCGCCGACGAAGTTGTTCAGGGATTGTCTCAGTGTGATGTTTCTAACATGTAGGAAGCACTTGACCTGCTCAATGAGGGGGAGTACCAAAGGGCCTATGCATAAAAAAAATGCCACGACCATTCTTCAAGATCGCATACCATTTTCCAAATTGTAAAGATTAGCTTATGATAGAAAATGATGGAGAGTGAAACCAAGGTCAAAGCTATGCTAAATCTGGTCGATTTGTCAGGGAATGAGAGACTTGCTGATGAAGAAAATTCAGAAGAGACCGCCTACATCAATAAAAGTTTGTTTGTGCTTTCGAATGTCATCTACAAACTGGCGCATCCTAAAAAAAGGTATAAAATATACTAGCTCAGCACCCACATTCCCTTCAGAGACTCGAAATTGACCCGTCTTCTGGCCAACTCCCTGACAACCAGCAAAAAGACCCTCATCATCTGCACTATCAGCCCCGCATAAATCAATTTTTCTCAGACCCTTTCTACACTACGTTTTGCCACTCAATCCAGAAAGATATAGCTCAAGGGTCTAGATGAGTCAATGAGCTAATCTTTGGAGGTCAACCGCAAGAAGATATCTCAGTTGATGGAGGAAAATTCAATTTTGAAAAAAAATTTAAGTTTTGCACAAGACAACAAAGAATGCGAGAATAAATTTATGGCAGGGAAGGTCAAAAATTTATAGGAGCTGATTGAGAAGAAGGAGATAAGAGTGGATTCCAGCTTTAGAAAGATCGAGTGGCGGAGAAAAGTGGGCACTCTATGCTAGGAATACGAGAAGAACATTGAGATATTGCAGAAAGAGTACATGAAGGCAATGGTAAACCTGACCAGCAACGAACTAAACGTCAACAAAGAAACCCTAAGGAACATGTTATGCTCTGGCCAACAGAGCATTCTTTTCTGATATTTACCTAATTGATAGCTACCATAATTCATTATCAGGCCCTCTCCCTTCGAATTTTGTGCTGCTTGTTTGTCCCCAGGGCGAACATCACTCTCTTCTTCCACTTCTGCTCACTGACCTCCTCTATTTGTATCTATCGCTTTTCCTCGTTCTTTTGAATAACTGAAGCTGAGTTGCAATACCTGAGCTGTGACCTTTTGAGCTTACTGTCGTCTGTTTAGCGAGGAAGGCGGTTGTTACTGTCATGATCCTCGATGCTGGAGCGCTCAAGATTGACCTTGAAAGGAGTGGACTTACAGGTACTGTTATAGGATAAATTTTGAATCTTAAGGGAGTTCAGACTGTTCCAGCCTTAGATTTGTTGTCTCAATTCATTAATCCTGTCGTCAATTTGAATAAGGTCGACTTTGCTCAGCTTCTGTTCAAGCAAGATATACACTCTATTGAGTTCTGCTTAAACAGTGTCTTGTAAATTTATTAGCGACTCCTCAAAGTATTTTTTGCTTATCTTGTCAGCCAAATTCTATTTGACTTTGTTATCGATATATATGTGTAGTCCCTCAAAATTGATCTTCCCCAGTTGATTTTCCCTCTCTATATCATTTGACATTTTATCCAACTTGTCCTTCATCTCTTCCTGCAGTTGCTGCATCCGACTGTCAACATCTCTCTGCTTATTTAGTATATCATCGATGACTCTATTGACCGACTCCTATAGTTTACCGTTCATGTTTTTTACTTGATTGAGCACCTTTTCGATTTATTCCTATTCCTCTTTGCTCTTGAGGAGGTGGGTGGAGATGTTTAGGCTTTTCTTTTCATCAAAAGTTACCTCCTTTTATATCCTGGGCCTGGAGATAGCCTCGGAAATGTTGGCTGTGGATCTCTGTCTGTATATTTCAAGGGTTCCCCGGCGTTCTTCCCCATCTGGGAGCTCGAATATGGCTACTTTTTATTGGATATTGGTCCTATTGCGGATTGTTTTTCGGCTCCTGGCTCTGTCATTAATCATATGTGTTTGTTCTTTGAAAAAGTTGCTAGAAAGGTACTCCTCATGCGAGACATGGCCATCTGGCATTTTGATGCCTGTCTTGACCTTTTTTATGTCGTCTATCAAGACAGTTTGTTTTTTCTCAAACTACAAGTTTGCGGTTCGAACCTCATGGTGTAAATTCTTGTTGCTCTCAGCAATTTCCTTTATTTCTTCAATAAAACGATGCTTACTTTAGCTGAGCTCAGCTAGATTGTTTTCGTACTCCTCCTGCCCTGTATTATTTCACATGTACTGTTGTAGAGCTCTGTCATTTTGGTGAGCATTGCCTTGGTGACTTCTTGATTTTTGCGGATAACCTCATCGAAAAGGTTGCGGGTTTGTCCGTTATCGCCTTCAGAGCTATTGATGCGGGAGATGGTGGAACTGAGGGAGAAAAAGTTATTCATTGTTATTTTTCTATACAGAAATCACTAGAAATGGAGTCACAAATCACTTTAGAGGGCCCTAACCGTGATAGTCTTCATGAGGGAGAACTATCTTCCACTCACCTTACTCAATCTCGATATATTTTTTGAAATACGCCTAGCTTCTGTCCCGCATTTATTGGAATTTCTCTTAGCTGAAGTCTGTCAAGGAGGCCAAGTTGGCATTGAGGACTTTAACGTACTTTTGTAGGTTGACTTTTTCCTTCTAGTAATCTTCGAGATGCTAAACCGTGCAACAAGCCAAAATTGTTTCCTCAAGTTATTCATTGAATTTTGCGATACTTCTGGCTACTCCTTCCAGAGCAATTGCCCACTCTTCCAGCTTCTGAAGAAACTCTTTCCTTTAGATGCTACAGGCTAGCCCGTCGAGAAGATAGGGAACTGTGATGGCGACAATGGGAGAAATAAGCAGTTTTCCGTTCATGTTTGACTACCAAGGAAGAGTGGCACTGCCTCCGATGATGGCGAGAGTGAGCATAGCAGTGGCAGGTGCGAGGGTTGTGAAGAAGGAGGTCTGAATGACCTTAGACCCTTTTCTAAGAGTGTAGGAGGCCAGGTTTCTGATGGTAGAGTTGAAAGCATCACCGAAGGTCCTGTTGTGGTTACTTTATATCCCTTCCTTTTTGGCCTTCTCGATGACCATTGGCGTCTTGATGTCAAAGTATAGCTCGATTCTTTCTAGCAGGTCCTGTGTCCTTTATATTTGCAGCAGCCATTCTGAGGCACTGTTCAGCATATTTTCGATTTCGGTTCCTGAATTAAGCAAACCTTACTGATCTGGTACTCCTGGCTGATATTCTTGAAGTCCAGCTTGTCGAACTCATAGTTTTCATTAAATATTTTTCTGGTGTAAGGCTCTCGGATTTGTTCGAGGTATATGTCGAACATCTCACAGTCGAAGTTGGCCACAAATTCGTATAGAATGTGCTGACCTTTTTTGAATTATTCTTCGTTGTTGGAGTTGAGTTTCTGGTGGTACTCGCGTTTGATGGGGAGAAAGTATTCGTGTCTGAACCTGGTGACTGTTCGCTGGAGGTAGGGAGGGTGCAATTATGCCAATTTGCACAAACCGATTTTCTACTTAATCGACTAAATGGCCTTGAGTATCTATGGGGGACAGTCTTCCTAACTCTTCAGATTGTTCAGAGCCATGACTTTATCCTTTATTTTTTCGTACCGGTCCAGTACCTTCATTTCGACCTCCTTCTGGAGTTCCTAGCGAACTTTCTGCATTGCTATATACTCTCGAATAAATAATTATAGCCTTAAGTCTGTAGCATATTCACAATATCATCTTCATTCCTTCTTGTCCTTCTTGCTCTTCTGCTTGTGGGCGACCTTCTTCCGGGAAAAGGCTGGATCGATGTAGGGAGCTTTCTTCTTCTTGCGGGCGTCCTTGGCGTATTGTCTGACAATGAAGAGGGAGGTCTCGACTATGATTGTAAGTATGATGAAGATGAGGGCCAGGATCATCGAGTGAGCGAAGGACCACTATAGGAAGAAGTTGCCAACATAGTAGCCTGTGAGTCCGGCCATGAAGAAGCTGAAGATGAAGGCCATGGAGAAGGACATGGATTATGTCATTTAACGAATTCCTCGGTCAGCTGGCTTTTTCTAAAGGTAGTAGTCTTCCCTCACCTTTGAGCCCAGCAGCTTCAGTTTTCTGACTTCACTTTTATTTTTCAGCTAGTCGATGAATCTTTGTTGCTGGGGAGTCTGCCTTTCCTTTTAGAGAAGGAGCTCCATATCGTTGTAAGTGATTATGTCCTTCCTACCTATCTATTGATGGATGTCCATTTGGTGACTATGTGCTATTCTTTCTGAGTGAAAAATGATGTACTGAACTCTGGATAGGGAATGAAGAACTGCTTTTGGCAGCTGATCAACTTTTCGGGCTGAATGAGGCTCTTCAGGCGGGAGTAGAGGGAATTATCGAGCTTGATATAAACCATAGCAAATATTATATTGTCGGGATTATCACATGACCTATCAGCTATTAATGACCGGTCTCTGCCGATGCAGGTAGGGCCCTTTGGTCAGTCGACTGATCGTCCTGTTGATCTCCTTCTCGTAGTTCTTGAAGTACCCCTCAATACAACTGTCGTAGAAGTGCTTCTTCTGCTCAAAAATGTTGGTTATTTATTTTAGCTTACCCACTTTCTCGGCCTACAGCTCAATCCCCTTCTCCTGCTTTCTGAGATCAAAGATGGTGCATTCTATGGTAGATCGTTGCTGGTAGAAAGAGCGGGAAAGTCGGCTGTGACGGGTGGATAATTTAGCTTCGGACTCTGTCTGCCTTAAGGAGCCGTATTGGTAGCTGTTGTAATTCTTGTCCTCCTCCTTGAGCTTATTTTCGATGTTTCGGCTCATGACCTTTGAATACCTGGCGAACCTATTAGCAGTATTTTTCTTCCATTTCTTGTTCTGTTGCATGACCTTCACCATTCCCTTGATGAGACGACTGCTATTTGGCTGAGTTTGAGCACGAGGTTAGCTACCCAGGAGCCAGGATGTTCCTTTGACGGTGTAGTGCTGACTATCGACTGTTTATGGTGTTTTTGCTTTCATTTTATTCGACGGAAGGAAGTATATCAGAATCTGTTCTTTTAGTCAAAATAAGACTATTTCGAAACAATCAATCCCAACAACTGTCTGGCGCTGTTAGCTTATGTTCTATCTATTATTTCAACATAGGATAAACCCATGTTATAATTTTAAAAATGATATAAAGTCAGATTGCAAATTATATCAGATTATCGAAGTATCATTTTTCCTGGATGAACTGCAGCAGGGTCATTGCCAATATTTCTCCCAGCTCTTTTACGTCGTTGATGATCAGGAAGTACTCAAAGGGGAAGTCAGCCATGTAGCTCTTTATCTTCATCTTCTTCTCCACGTACTCCACGCTCTTTATGTTCATGATCGAGGACTGCTGAGAGTCAACTATTATGAATATGTATGTTATGTCTTCTTTCTTGGCGCTCTTCATAAAGGGAGCCACCAACTTCTTGTTCATTTTGCCGTCCGATATTATGAAACATAACTTGCGACATTCGATATTTATATTCTCGGACTCGACCTTCTTGAAAGACTAGATTGAGGAATCCATGAAAGCAGCCATCGAAAGGTCGTGGCTGTTTGATGATTAGTATTCAAATTGGAAGTTGTTCAGAATTTGCTGGCTGTTCAGGGTGTCCTTGAAGTTTTTGAGGGTCACCATTTCATCCCTGATGCAACAGACACTGGTCTTGATGGAGAGGTGCTCGAGGGCCATGCTGATGGCCAGCAATCCTTTGAGAGCCTATGTGCCCACATCTCCGTAATGCATCGATTTGGTGTCGTCAAGGGCGAGCATGATGTAGTAGTTGCGCTAACTGGGCTCAGTTCTTCTAAGCCATATGCGATCTTTTCTGAAATTGGAGGCAATGAATGGAATTATTTTCTTGAGGTTGAGCTTTTTGCCAGTTTTGAAGTCTCCTCTATATTCAGCGTTGTCCATAGGCTCAAGAACGCTCTTTAGCTGTTCTTCTAAAATTTTGCTAACATCGTAAGCCTCACTTAGTATATCTTGCCCATTCTCCTTCTCAAGCTGACTGTCACTCTTGGGCTGAGATTTGATTGAATTCAGGGCATTTTTGATCCGTTTTTGTCTTTCTTCGTCACCCTCTATTTTCTACCTCTCATACTTTTCCTCCTCTTTTGGCTTGTTCTGTGCTTTCTTTTCTATCTCGTATTTTTAAGCTGCCATAGCATTCTCATTGACTGTTTTTTGCTCATTTTTTTTCTGCTCTTTTGACAGCCTTTGCTTCTCCTCTTTCTTCTCATTCTCAGTCTGTTCTTTCTTCTCTCGATTAGAATTTTACTCAGCATTTCTCTTGTCCTCTTTCTCCTGAATGAGCTGCTCCTCTTCTTGCTTCATCTTTTGATCGTCCATCATCGGCAAATTTGTAGCATTCTTGTCTTTTTCCTCAGTTAGTTCGTACTGCTTAGCATTTTCATCATCATCAGCTGCTGCCTATTATTTCTAATCATGAATCAGCACGTTCAGATCTCTGATTAACTTTTCATTGCCTTCTGACTGATGCTGTTTGAGGACTTCCTCAATGAACTCTGGGCTGAGGTTATGAACTGGATTGCCTGAGCCTTGATTGCCTTACTGCTAGCCGTGAGCTTAGTTGCCTTCATCACCCATTTAGTTGGCTGGGTTTTCCTCCTCGTTGATAACCTGATTGTTGGTGTTGAGATCTCTGCGGCCATAGGAGGGGTCGTATTTTTTCTGGTTCTGCTGTTGTTTTGGTTTTCTTTCCTATTTTTATTAATCCTGCTCGGGCTAGGCTTATGGGTCTATATCTTCACCGTTTCTATTTTCGCCATTGTCGTCCTAGTTTTCCATTTATTCTTCAGATGATCCTTCTTATTACTCATCTTCTTTGTCAGACTGACCATTGTCTCCTTCCTTTTCTTACTACTCTCCTTCAGAAACTGAGCCTTCTTCTTGCATTTATTCTGGCTTCTTGTTGAGGTCCATCTCGAATGAACTGGACTACTCTTGTGCCTCAACATCTTCCTTTTGCTTGTTGATCTTGTCGCCTTCTTCATTGTTGTCGTCCCAATCACTTCGGTCTTCTGGGTCCTCCTCGCTCATATCTCTCTTTTACTGGCCCTTCCTCTCCTCCTTTTGTTATCTCTCATTGTCGATAAGCTCCTCATCTCCTTCCTTCTGGTTCTTGACATCGACATCTGCCTCCTAGCTGCCCTCTGCTTCTCCAGCCTCATTCTTCATGTCCTCCTATTTTTCTTTCTCGTCAACTTCCCCCATCTTCTCGTCAGCCTCTTGTGATTTGCCTTAGCCTTCGCTCTCACCTTAGCCCTCTTCTTATTTGGAGTACATTTCTCCGTCGAAGTCGTTCTACATTTCGATATCATTTTCCTCCTTGTTGTTGGCATTCTTTTCATCATTTTTTTCCTCATCCTTGTGCCCCATAACCTGCTCCTCAAATTATATCTCGTCTCCAACATTTTCAGCAGCATCGTGGGCCTACCCTTCACCGATACCCATGCCCTCACCTACTTGCTAGCTGCCACTCTCCTCATTCTCTTCGGTTTATTCCTTGACACAAAATCCGTTTTTCTGGATGTTGACTGAAATGTTTGCGAGGATATACCCTAATTTCATCAGACTAACGGTGTTGGATTCCAACATGACCTCGGGATCAGGTTTGATTGCTTATTTTTACTCTATCTGCTGGAGATACTAGCTGATGGAATCGAGCTGCTTGTTAAAGATCGGATGGTTGTCTTTTTGGTCTTTTTTGATGAAGTCACCGACCAACGCTCTGAGGTCTAGTGCCTTTTCGTCAGCGAATTCCACCTTCCCGAATTTTATATCTTTGTTAATTTTGACCCATATTTTTTAGACGACGTGCCACAGTCGATCAGTCATCTCCCGATACCACTTACTCTCACTTCTCTGGCATAGTTTATCCCATAGTCCGTAATAGTACTTGACTGCTCTTCTGTACTGTTAACTCGTCTCAAACATTTGGGGAGTGAGGTATTTGTACTAAACTGAAGCTGAGAGGGTGAGTTAGTGGAAGATATCCTAGAGATCTGACAAATGGGTACGGATGATCAGCAACTTGGACTGAGTGTTGTGATGTTATTGTTGTAACTCTGAAAGACTTTGGAAAATGCGGGTGTTCAGGTCTTAGTATTCGTTCTTTAAGGGCTCTGCATTCTAGACCTCCATCTCCTC
>Ga0100402_1001812_pt1 | contig 24405 bp, 19 predicted proteins | sample CryGeyme20150102_FD_80419 | JGI IMG/M metagenome (GOLD analysis project Ga0100402, IMG submission 80419) | Groundwater microbial communities from Crystal Geyser aquifers in Utah, USA - Crystal Geyser metaG 2015-0102 | ecosystem: Environmental > Aquatic > Deep subsurface > Groundwater | place...
CCAGGGTGCGGCTGGAGCTGCGCGGCAGTGAGGAATGGGTGGTGACGCCGGAAGGCGAGTTCCAGCTGGTGCTGACGCTGCCCGGCGCACACAACCGGATGAATGCACTGGCCGCGACCGCGGCCGCGATGGCGCTGGGATTGGCGCCGGCCGAGATCGCAGCGGCACTGGCCTCGGTCGAGAGCATTCCCGGGCGGTTGTACGAACGTCGCATGGCTGCCGGCTGGACCCTGATCGACGATAGCTACAATGCCAACCCGGCTTCTCTGTACGCGGCTCTGAATGTCCTGGCCGAGCGTCCGGGCCGACGCTGGCTGGTGCTGGGAAACATGGCCGAGTTGGGTACCGAAAGTACCAAGCTGCATCGCGAGATCGGCATTGCGGCGCGTGATCTTGGCGTTGATCGGCTGTTCGCTTTCGGCGAGCATGCCGCGGCTGCCGCCGATGCCTTCGGCGAGGGCAGCGAGATGTTCGGCGCGCTGGAGCCTTTGCTGCAGCGGCTCGAAGCGGGGCTTGAAGCCGGCGTCACCTGCCTGGTCAAGGGCTCGCGTTCGGCCGGTATGGACCGCGTGGTTGCGCGGCTCGACCGGGAGGAGGTAGCACCATGCTGATCTGGCTGCTGGAGGAGCTGCTGGGTCTGGACCTGGCGCTGTTCGGTTTCATCACCTTTCGCACCATCATGGCGGCGTTGACCGCGCTGGTGGTTTCACTGGCCTTCGGTCCGTGGTTCATTCGCTATCTGACGGCGCGCAAGCTCGGTCAGCCGATCCGCGAGGTCGGCCCGCGCACGCATTTCGACAAGGCCGGCACACCGACCATGGGCGGTGCGCTGATCCTGATCTCGATTCTGGTCTCGACGCTGATCTGGGCCGAGCCCTCCAATCGGTACGTCTGGACCGTGCTGTTCGTCCTCGCAAGCTTTGGCGCGATCGGCTTTGTCGACGACTTCCGCAAGCTCAAGTACAAGGACTCGCGCGGGCTTTCGGCGGCCGCAAAATACGGCTTGCAGTCGCTGTTCGCATTGATCGCGGCCGGCTTTCTCTATGCCACTGCCGATGTCCCGGGTGCGACCACGCTGCTGGTTCCGTTCTTCAAGGACATCGCCGTGCCGATGGGGATCGGCTACGTCGTGCTCGGCTATTTCGTGATCGTTGGTTCGTCCAACGCGGTCAACCTGACCGACGGGCTGGATGGTCTGGCGATCGTGCCGGCGGTGATGGTCGCGCTCGGACTGGGCATCTTCGCCTATGCCGCCGGCAACACGATCTATGCCGACTACCTCGGTTTTCCATTCATTCCCGGCGCCGGCGAAATCGCGATCATCGCTGCGGCACTGGCCGGGGCCGGGCTTGGCTTCCTGTGGTTCAACACCTATCCGGCCCAGGTGTTCATGGGTGACATGGGCGCGCTGTCGGTCGGCGCCGCACTCGGCGCAATGGCGATCATCGCGCGGCAGGAGTTGGTGTTCTTCCTGATGGCCGGAATCTTCGTGCTCGAGACAGTCTCGGTCATCCTGCAGGTGGCCTCGTTCAAACTCACCGGCCGGCGTATCTTTCGCATGGCCCCGATCCATCATCACTTCGAGCTCAAGGGCTGGCCGGAACCGCGCGTGATCGTGCGCTTCTGGATCATTTCCGTGGTGCTGTTGCTGATCGGTCTGGCGACCCTGAAGGTGCGCTGATGGCCGCGAACCTGCGCCAGGCACGACGATATTCCGAGCCGCGCGGCGGAGTCGGGCTGGATCGTCCGCTGCTGCTCGCCGCGCTTGCCCTGCTGGCCATCGGCGTGATCATGGTGGCCTCGACCTCGGTTGCGGTGGCCGAGAAGTACGCCGTTGGCGAGTGGCACTTTTTCATCCGGCACCTGATGTTCGTCATGCTTGGGCTCGGTCTTGCGGCGGCCTCGAGCCTGGTCCGATCGGAATGGCTGGAGAACTCGGCCCGCTTGTGCCTGCTGGCTTCGCTGCTGTTGCTGGCCGCGGTGCTGGTGCCGGGTGTCGGTGTGACCGTCAACGGCGCCACTCGCTGGCTCAATTTCGGCGTGTTCCGCTTCCAGGTGGTCGAGGCGGTCAAGCTGTTGATGATTCTCTACGTTGCCGGCTACCTGGCTCGACGACCGGCGCTGGCCGGGGCCAGCCTGATGGACACGCTCAAGCCGCTGCTGCTGGGTGGTCTGATCGCCGCGATCCTGCTCAAGCAGCCGGACATGGGCTCGGCGGTGGTGGTGATGGCGATCCTGGCCGGCATGGTGTGGTTGGCAGGAGCGGCCTGGAAGTACCTCTCACTGCTGGGCGTGGCCGCGCTACCGATGGTGACCTTCGCGGCGATGGAGCCGTATCGCCTGCGCCGCCTGACCAGCTTTGCCGATCCCTTCGCCGATCCCTACGGATCGGGTTTCCAGATGGTTCAGGCGCTGATCGCGATCGGCCGCGGTGAAATTTCCGGCGTCGGTATCGGCGGCAGCGTGCAGAAGCTGTTCTACCTGCCCGAGGCTCATACCGATTTCATCTTTGCCATTCTTGCCGAGGAAATGGGACTGATCGGCATTGCGCTGGTGCTCGGTCTGTTTGCGGTGCTGGTGATGCGGATCTTCCGGATCGGCTTGAGGGCGATGGCGGCCGGTCGCCCGTTCGCCGCCCAGGTCTCCTTCGGCATCGGTCTGTGGATCGGCCTGCAGGCACTGGTCAGCATCGGCGTCAATCTGCGCATGTTGCCGACCAAGGGCCTGACCCTGCCGCTGGTTTCCTCGGGCGGTTCGAGCATGATGATGGTGCTGCTGGCGCTGGGCCTGGTGTTGCGGCTGGGTTGGGAGACCGAGCGCGAAGCACTGCGGCATCCGAAACGCGAGCGGGAGTGGGCGGTATGACGGCCCCGGCACTGATGGATCTGCACGGTCGCCGGGTCACGATTCTGGCCGGAGGCACCGGCGGTCACATCTTCCCGGGTCTGGCCGTGGGTCGTGTGCTGCGCGAGGCCGGGGCCGAGGTGCGCTGGCTCGGCACGCCACAGGGTCTCGAGAACCGTCTGGTTCCTGCGGCCGGCTTCGAACTCGATCGGGTCGGTATCCGCGGGTTGCGTGGTCGTGGCCTGACCGGCTGGCTGGCCGCGCCATTCCGGATCACGCGGGCGCTGTGGCAGTCGCTGGCGATTCTGCGCCGACATCGCCCCGGTTGCGTGCTGAGCATGGGCGGTTACGCCGCGGGTCCGGCCGGACTGGCCGCGCGCCTGCTCGGCATCGGCCTGGTGATCCACGAACAGAACGCCGTGGCTGGCTGGACCAATCGATTGCTGCGGCCCCTGGCACGCGTGGTCTGCATCGGCTTTCCCGAAGCGCTGCGCGGGGCGCGCCTGACCGGCAATCCGGTTCGTGGCGAAATTGCCGCTGTGCCGGAGCCGGCGCTGCGCTATGCAAATCGCACCGGTCCGCTGCGGCTGCTCGTCATCGGCGGCAGCCAGGGCGCGGCGGTGTTCAACCAGGTGGTGCCCGAGGCCCTGGCCCGGCTGCCGAAAAGCCTGCGTCCCGATGTCCGCCACCAGGCCGGACGACAACTGCAACCGGCACAAAACAATTACAAGACTGTCGGGGTCGCGGCGGAAATCGCCGAATTCGTGGACGACATGGCGGCAGCCTGGGCCTGGGCCGATTTTGCGATCTGTCGCGCCGGTGCACTGACCGTGGCCGAACTGGCTGCGGCCGGGGTGCCGGCCATCCTGGTGCCGCTGCCGGGTGCGGTCGACGATCACCAGACCGCAAACGCCCACAGCCTGACCGGGCACGGTGCCGGCTGGCTGATGCCGCAATCGGAGTTCACTGCCGAGCGGCTGGCCGAGCGGATCGGCTCGCTGAACCGGGATCTGCTGCTCGATCATGCCGTTCGTGCCCGAGCCCTGCATCGCCCGGATGCGGCCCAGGCCGTGGCCCAGGCGTGCGCGGAGGTGCTGGCATGAGCAGCCAGGTTCGGCCGGCGCCCAGCCTGATGCATCGTGTCCGGCGGATTCACTTCGTCGGCATCGGTGGTGCGGGCATGAGCGGTATCGCCGAGGTGCTGTCCAATCTAGGCTTCGAGGTCAGCGGTTCCGACCTGAGCCAATCCGACAGTGTCGAGCACTTGCGCCGAATCGGCATCGAGGTGCAGCTGGGCCACGCCGCGGGCCATATCGCAGCGGCCGACGTAGTGGTGGTGTCCAGTGCCGTGCCTGCTGATAACCCGGAGGTGTTCGCGGCGCGTGCTGCCCGTATCCCGGTGGTGCCGCGAGCCGAAATGCTTGGCGAACTGATGCGCTTCCGGGCCGGCATCGCGATCGCAGGGACCCACGGCAAGACCACGACAACCTCACTGGTCGCCGGGCTGCTGGCCGGTGCCGGTCTCGATCCGACCTTTGTCGTCGGCGGACTGGTCAACGCCTTCGGCAGCAATGCCCGGCTTGGCCAGGGTCGCTACCTGGTGGCTGAAGCCGACGAGTCCGATGGCTCGTTCCTGTTGCTGCAGCCGGTGATCTCGCTGGTCACCAATATCGACCGCGATCACCTCGACGCCTACGGTGGCAGTTTCGATCGACTGCAGGCCGCGTTTCTCGACTTTCTCCACCACCTGCCGTTTTTTGGTGTTGCGGTGCTGTGCATCGATGACCCGCATGTCGCGGAACTGGTGCCCGAGGTCGGCCGGACCGTGATCACCTACGGCTTCCAGGCCGAGGCGGACGTACGTGCAGAAGCCGTGGAGCAGCATGGGCGGAGCATGCTGTTCGATCTGTGTTTGCCCGGCCGTGATGCGCCGATCCGTGCCGAGCTGGCCCAGCCTGGCCGCCACAACGTGCTGAACGCCCTTGGTGCAGCGGCGATTGCCTGGGAGCTGGGGCTGGAAGCCAGCCAGATCGTCGAAGGCCTGAAGGCATTTGCCGGTATTGGTCGGCGTTTCGCCGCGCTTGGTGAACTCGAATTCAGCGCTGGACGGGTTCTGGCCTTCGAAGACTACGGCCATCATCCGACCGAGATCGATGCCGTGGTTCAGGCGGCGCGCGGCGGTTGGCCGGGCCGTCGCCTGGTGTTGTTGTTCCAGCCCCATCGGTACAGCCGCACGCGCGACCAGTTCGATGCCTTCGCCCGGGTACTGGCCGATGTCGACGTGCTGCTGCTGGCCGAGATCTACGCGGCCGGTGAGCCGCCGATCGCGGGCATCAGCGCCGAGGCACTGGCCCATGCCGTGGCCCGGCGTGGCGGTGCCGAGGTTCACCGGCTGCCAACGCTCGACACTGCGGATGCCGAGCTTGACACCCTGCTGCACGGCGACGATCTGTTGCTGGTGATGGGTGCCGGCGACGTCGGTGCCCTGGCCGGACGACTGAAGGAGGCGCGGGCATGAGTTCGAACCTGGATTCGATCGACCGCAGCCGCTTCGGGCGGATCGCGTTGGCTTGCGGCGGTGACAGTGCCGAGCGCGAGGTCTCGCTGCGCTCCGGTCGAGCCGTCGCCGCCGCGCTGGATGCGCTGGGCCTTGACTATGCCGTGGTCGACGGCGCGCGGGCGGTGGTCGAGGCTGGGGCCGCCGGCCGCTTCGACCGGGTTCTGAATCTGCTGCATGGGCGTGGTGGCGAAGATGGTCAGCTGCAGGGTGCGCTGGCGCTGTATGGCATACCGGTGACCGGCTCCGGAGTGCTGGCCTCGGCACTGGCAATGGACAAGCTCCAGACCAAGCGCATCTGGGCTGCGATCGGCTTGCCGACTCCTGAATGGCGTTCGGTCGGAGCGGCCGACCCTGTCGAAGAACTGCTCGCGCAGCTGAACTTGCCGCTGTTTGTCAAGCCAGCCCGCGAGGGTTCCAGCGTCGGCATGAGCCGGGTCGATCGGCCGGAGCAGCTGGCACCAGCGCTGGCATTGGCACTGCAGCACGACTGCAATGTGCTGGTCGAGCGACTGATCCAGGGTCCGGAATACACCGCCGCGATCCTTGGCGATGCTGTGCTGCCGCTGATCCGGGTCGAAACGCCGCGGACCTTCTATGACTACCAGGCCAAGTACCACGCCGGCGATACCCGGTACCACTGTCCCTGCGGCCTGCCCGCAGCGCGCGAGGCCGAGCTTGCCGAACTTTCGCGCAGTGCCTTCGATGCGCTGGGCTGTCGCGGCTGGGGCCGGATCGATTTCATGCTTGACGAGTCGGGCCGGCCGTGGCTGCTGGAAGCCAACACCGTGCCCGGCATGACCGATCACTCGCTGGTGCCGATGGCCGCCGCTGTCGCCGGGATCGACTTCAACGCGCTTGTATTGCGGATTCTCGACAGCGCCGGAGAGTGGACATGACGCGCACCGCGATCTGGATCGTGCTGTCGCTGTTCGCACTGGCTGGCGGCGTTGCGCTCTGGTGGGTGAGCGATGACCATGACGCCCGCGACTGGCCGATTCGCTGGCTCGAAGTGGAAGGCGATCTGGAGCGGATCACTTCGGCCCAGGTGCGCGCTGCCGTTGCAGATCATGCCGCACGCGGCTTCTTCCGCGTCGACATCGAACGCGCGCGCAGCTCGGTCGAGGCGCTGCCATGGGTCGCGACCGCGGTGGTCAGTCGGCGCTGGCCGGATGCGCTGGTGATCGAGCTGGTCGAGCAGCGCGTGGTGGCACGTTTCAACGAAGATGAGCTGTTCGGTCGGACCGGCAAGCTGTTCAGCGTTGCCGGTACCAGCGGCATGCAGGGCCTGCCGCGGCTGCAGGGACCGCAGGCCCGGGCCGGAGAGATATTCGAGCGCTGGCAGGAGCTGCGCATCCTGTTGCAGCCAGCCGATCTTGAGATCGCGCTGCTGGCGCTGGACCCGCGCGGTGCCTGGCGCATCGAGCTCAACGATGGCCGCGAACTGCTGCTCGGGCGCGAACAGCTCGAGCAGCGGCTCGGCCGCTTTCTCGCGGTGCGCAGCGAGCTGGCGCGCTATGACGACATCCGCAGGATCGACCTGCGCTACCCGAACGGCCTGGCGCTGGTACGCGGACAAGCCCTCGACAACGCAGCGGTCGAGGCCGCGCGGCTGGCCGATCGAAACCCCATTCCAGGAGCAAAACCGAATCATGGCTAGAAAGCCCGACAAGTCACTGGTCGTCGGTCTCGATATCGGCACCAGCAAGATCGTGGCCATCGTTGGCGAGGTCCAGGAAGACGGCCGGGTCGAGGTCATCGGGCTCGGCTCGCATGCCTCCCGCGGGCTGAAGCGCGGCATGGTGGTCGACATCGAGTCGACCGAAGCCGCGATCCAGCGCGCGGTCGAGGAAGCCGAGTTGATGGCCGACTGCGAAATTCACTCGGTGTTCGCCGGCATCGCCGGCACCCACGTCAGCTCGCGCCACTCGCATGGTGCTGTCGCGATCCGCGATTCGGAGGTTGACGACGCCGATGTCGAGCGTGTGCTGGAGTCGGCACGCGCGGTCGCCATTCCGGCTGACCAGCGGATTCTGCACGTCATGCCCAAGGGCTTCGTGATCGATACCACCGATGGCATCCGCCAGCCGGTCGGGATGTCGGGTGTGCGGCTCGAGGTGCAGGTGCACCTGGTTACCGCTGCCAACAGCGCAGTGCAGAACGTCACCAAGTGCATCGCCCGCTGCGGCCTGCAGGTCGACGACCTGATCCTGCACCAGATCGCGTCCAGCGAGGCGGTGTTGTCCGAGGACGAAAAGGAGCTCGGAATCGCGTTGGTCGACATCGGCGCCGGCACCACCGATATCGCGGTGTTCGCCGATGGCGCGATCCAGCACACCGCCTGCATCCCGATCGCCGGTGATCTGGTGACCAGCGACATCGCGGTGGCACTACGCACGCCAACCCTGCATGCCGAGGAGATCAAGATCAAGTACGCCTGCGCGCTGGAGCAACTGGCGTCGCGCGACGAAACCATCCAGGTGCCATCGGTCGGCGATCGGCCACCGCGGCAACTGGAGCGCCAAACCCTGGCGCAAGTGGTCGAGGCGCGCTACCGCGAGTTGCTCAACCATGTTCACAAGCAGCTGCGCCAGTCGGGTTGCGAAAACCTGATTCCGGCCGGGCTGGTGTTGACCGGCGGTGGCGCGAGGATGGAAGGGGTGGTGGAACTGGCCGAAGAAATCATGCACATGCCGGTTCGGATAGGCGCGCCGCAGGGCGTGATCGGCTTGTCCGAAGTGGTCAACAACCCGATCCACGCGACCGGCGTCGGTCTGCTGCTGCGGGGTAGCAAGCTGCAGCGCGGAGCCCTCGGCAAGGCCCGCAGCCGGGCCGCGGCGGGCGGGCTGATGGAGCGCTTCAAGCAATGGTTCCAGGGGGAATTCTAAAGATGCGTAAACAAGGGCGGCAACAAATGTGGCAACACCGAAATTCAACAGAGGCCACGGCAAGGCGGATGGCGACCTCAAGGCGGGCGGAAAGATCTGCACGTCGCTGTCGGACCGAAACCGTAAACAACGGCGAGAGCAAGGAGCAATATCATGGCATTTGAACTGATCGAGAACTACACCCCAAGCGCGACAATCAAGGTGCTCGGCATCGGTGGTGGCGGCGGTAACGCCGTCAACCAGATGGTCGACGCCAACATCGAGGGCGTGGACTTCATTTCCATCAACACCGACGCCCAGGCCTTGAAGAGCTTTCACGGCAAACACACCCTGCAAATTGGCTCCAGTGTCACCAAGGGCCTCGGTGCCGGCGCCAATCCCGAAGTGGGGCGGCAGGCCGCACTCGAGGATCGCGACCGGATCTCGGAGATGCTCGATGGCTGCGATATGGTATTCATCACCGCCGGCATGGGTGGTGGAACCGGCACGGGTGCTGCGCCGGTGGTGGCGCAGACCGCCAAGGAGATGGGCATTCTCACCGTGGCCGTGGTCACCAAGCCGTTCCCGTTCGAGGGCCAGCGTCGGCTGGCCATCGCCCAGCAGGGTATCGATGAACTCGGCCATCACGTCGATTCGCTGATCACGATCCCGAACGCCAAGCTGCTCAGCGTGCTCGGTCCGGACATCACCCTGCTCAACGCGTTCAAGGCCGCCAACCAGGTGCTCTCTGGCGCGGTGCAGGGCATTGCCGAACTGATCACCCGTCCGGGCTTGATCAACGTCGATTTTGCCGACGTGCGCACCGTGATGTCGGAAATGGGCATGGCGATGATGGGCACGGGTTCTGCCACCGGCCAGGACCGCGCGCTGATGGCGGCCCAGTCGGCAATCGGCTCGCCATTGCTGGAGGACATCAACCTTGCCGGCGCCTGCGGCATCCTGGTCAATGTCACCGCGGGCCTGAATCTGTCGATGCGCGAGTTTGAGGAAGTTGGCGCAACGATTGCAGATCTGGCCAGCGAGGATGCCACCGTGGTGATGGGTACGGTGATCGATCCGGACATGAACGACGAGATCCGGGTCACCGTGGTTGCCACCGGCCTTGGACAGCGCAGGGCGCAACGCAAGGAAAAGCCGATGACGATCGTGCGCACCGGCACCGACGAGCGTCCGCTGTTTGCCGCAGACGAGGAGCAGCCGCCAGTTGCGTCGCGACCCGGTACACAACGCCGCGACAGCGGCGGCCGCAGCAGTGCCGAGCAGAAGGAGTTCGAGTACCTCGACATCCCTGCGTTCCTGCGCAATCAGGCTGACTGAGCCCGGTCGGACCAGGCTTTGCCCGAAGGGTTGCTCGCCGTGCCCTTCGGGCGGCTTTTTCAAAGCAAGCCTTGATTGAATCACCGCGGGCGCGGCCAGGCAGGGAAAATCGCAAGTGCGTGCTGACCGGCCTGGCACATGGCACCACTGTGACGCTTGTCACGTCCTGGGCGCAACACCTGTCACAGCGATGCAACAATTACCGGTCCAGGCTATGGAATGCCGCTTACAGCGTGGTAATATCGTGCGAATTTGCTTTCAGGAGCCGTCGCGGACGTGAGCAGGCAGCGTACGATCAAGAACGTCATCCGGGCCACCGGCGTCGGTATGCACAACGGCGAGAAGGTGGTGATGACGCTGCGACCGGCGCCGATCCATACCGGCATCGTATTTCGACGGGTTGACCTCGATCCGATCGTCAGCATTCATGCAACACCCGAGCGGGTCGGCGACACGGCGCTGTCGACCACGCTGGTCGGTGATGACGGCACCCGGATCGCGACCATCGAGCACCTGATGTCGGCGCTGGCGGGTCTCGGCATCGATAACCTGTACGTCGACCTGGACGCCGCCGAGGTCCCGATCATGGACGGCAGCGCCGGCCCATTCGTGTTTCTGGTGCAGTCGGCCGGCATCGCCGAGCAGGCTGCCGCGAAACGCTTCATCCGCATCCTCGAACCGATGGAGCTTCGTGACGGTGACAAGTGGGTCCGCTTCGAACCCTGGGACGGCTTCCGCGTCAGCTTTTCGATCGAGTTCGATCATCCGATGTTTCGCAACCGCAACTGTGCGGTGGACCTGGATTTCTCCACCACTTCGTACCTCAAGGAAGTGGCGCGTGCCCGGACATTCGGGTTCATGCGCGACATCGAATTCCTGCGTCAGCGCAACCTGGTGTTGGGCGGTAGCCTGGACAACGCGGTGGTGGTCGACGACTACCGCATCCTCAATCCGGATGGATTGCGCTACGACGACGAGTTCGTCAAGCACAAGGTGCTCGACGCCATCGGCGATCTCTACATGCTCGGTGCCAGCCTGATCGGGCGCTTTGTCGGCCACAAGTCGGGCCACGAACTGAACAATGCCCTGATGCGTGAATTGCTGCAACGCAGCGATGTCTGGCGCGAGGAAACCTTCGACGGGGAAGACCGGGCGCCGATTTCCTACCTGCAGCCGGCCCAGGCGTTCTGACTTCGTCGGTTGGCTGCCACAAGCAAGCCGCGCAATCCCCGAGTCACCCTTCCCGGTTGAATTGAATGCCGGGCGTGACGATCACACGCCAGTGTTTCAGCGGCTTTGGCCAGTGGGCCGTGGCCAGTTCCAGTAGCTGGGGCGCAATCATTCGTGCCCGGGTCGCTGCGGCGGCTTCAGTCGCCGCGATCACCAGGCAATCCTCGCGCACGCAGGCGATGCCGATCCTCGGGCGGAGCGCTTCGGGGATGCGCTCGGCGATGCATCGGTCAAGTGCCGCGAATGCCTGCGCATGACGGATCGCGGTGGCAAAACCGGCGCGGCTGCCGGCTTGTTCATCAAGGCTGGTGCGGATCGACTTGGCCCGCGGGCGGGTGCAGAAAGTAGAGTTCATCCGGAATAGTCTACGCAAGCTGTAGCTGGAGAAGAATGGGACTCGCACAGACGCCGCCGCCACTGTCGCTGCGCGGGTCGTGACAACAGCGCTCGATGCACTGCAGCTTTTCCGACTGACGCGCGGCGGCTCGACGTCCGGAAACGCGTCGGTGGCAAGATTGCTGGCGCGTCGGGGTCGTGGCATCGTAGAATGGTGAGTTCCCGCGCTTGAGTGACCGGCCATGCAACCCCATGTCCGGGACTTCAGGTGACGGTTTTCCGCGAACACAGGCAAAAGGTTCCCATGCTCAAGCGCTTGATTACTCGGCTGGTAGGCAGTCGCAACGAACGGCTGCTCAAGCAGCTCGAAAAGAATGTCGCCCGGATCAACGAACTCGAGGCGCAGATCCAGTCGCTCGACGATGAGCAGCTCAAGGGCAGGACGACCGACCTCCGGCAGCGCCTGGAGCAGGGTGCCACGCTCGACCAACTCCTGCCCGAGGCATTCGCGGTCGTGCGCGAGGCCTCGGTCCGCAACCTCGGCCTGCGCCATTACGATGCACAGATGATCGGCGGCATGGTGCTGCACCAGGGCAAGATCGCCGAAATGAAGACCGGTGAGGGCAAGACCCTGGTGGCAACGCTGGCGGTCTACCTGAATGCGCTGGCCGGCAAGGGGGTGCATGTGATCACGGTCAACGACTACTTGGCCCGACGCGACTCGGACTGGATGGCGCCGATTTACAAGGCACTGGACATGACCGTCGGCGTGGTCGTGCCCGGCATGACGCCAGCCGCCAAGCGTGCTGCCTATGGCTGCGACATCACCTACGGTACCAACAACGAATTCGGCTTCGACTACCTGCGCGACAACATGGCGTTCTCGCTGGAGCAGAAGGTCCAGCGTGGCCAGCACTATGCGATCGTCGACGAGGTCGACTCGATTCTGATCGACGAGGCCCGGACGCCGCTGATCATCTCCGGCCCGGCCGACGAAGGTCCGGAGTTGTACGTCAAGATCAACAAGATTGCGCCGCAGCTGACCAAGCAGGAAGAAGAAGACGGTCCCGGCGACTTCTCGCTGGACGAAAAGTCGCGCCAGGTCCACCTGGCCGAGGATGGCCTGGAGAAAGTCGAGCAGTTGATGATCAAGGCCGGGCTGCTTGACGAGCACGAGAGCCTCTACGATGCCAGCAACCTGGCCCTGATGCACACGCTCAATGCCTGCCTGCGCGCGCACCACCTGTTCCGCAAGGACGTCGAATACATCGTCAAGGATGGTGAAATCATCATCGTCGACGAGTTCACCGGACGAACCATGCCGGGCCGGCGCTGGTCCGACGGCCTGCACCAGGCGATCGAGGCCAAGGAAGGCGTGCCGATCCAGCGCGAAAACCAGACCCTGGCATCGATCACCTTCCAGAATTACTTTCGGCTGTACACCAAGCTGGCCGGCATGACCGGCACGGCCGACACCGAGGCCTACGAATTCCAGACCATTTACGGCCTCGAGGTCGTGGTCATTCCGACCAATCGGCCAATGGTGCGCGAAGATCATGCCGACCTGGTGTTCCTGACCCAGGCCGAGAAGTTCAGCGCGATCATCGAGGACGTCAAGGAGCGTTCGGCCAAAGGTCAGCCGGTGCTGGTCGGCACGACCTCGATCGAGACCTCGGAGCTGCTGTCGAACGAGTTGAAGAAGGCAAAGATCAGCCACGAGGTGCTCAACGCCAAGCAGCACGAGCGCGAGGCGCATATCGTCGCCCAGGCCGGTCAGCCCGGTGCGGTGACGATTGCCACCAACATGGCCGGCCGCGGCACCGACATCGTGCTCGGCGGCAGCCTCGATGCCGAACTGGCCGGTCTCGGCGAGGACTTGCCGGAGCCGAAGGCCAGCGAGGTGCGTGAGGCCTGGAAACGCCGCCACGAGGAAGTGGTCGCAGCCGGAGGGCTGCACATCATCGGGACCGAGCGGCACGAATCGCGCCGCATCGACAATCAGCTGCGCGGCCGCTCCGGTCGTCAGGGCGACCCGGGTTCGAGCCGCTTCTACCTGTCGCTGGAAGACAGCCTGATGCGCATCTTCGCCTCGGATCGGCTGGGCACGATGATGCAGAAGCTCGGCATGGGCGAGGGCGAGGCGATCGAGCATCCATGGGTCACGCGCGCGATCGAGAACGCCCAGCGCAAGGTCGAGGCGCACAACTTCGATATGCGCAAGAACCTGCTCGACTTCGACGATGTGGCCAACGACCAGCGCCGCGTGATCTACGCCCAGCGCAACGACCTGATGGAGGCCGAAGATGTCCACGACTACATCGAGGACATGCGCGAGGAAGTATTCAACGAACTGCTCGGGCGCTACATCCCGCATGATTCGGTGGTCGACCTGTGGGACCTCGAAGGCCTGGAAAAGTCGCTCGAAGCCGAGTTCGGTATCGAGGCTCCGGTGCGCGAGTGGCTGGAGCAGGACGACGGTCTTGGCGAGGAAGCGGTCGCGCGCCGGGTGCTGGAACTCGCTGCCGAGCATTTCGAGGCCAAGGAGCGCCAGACCGGCACGCCGGTGATGCGCCAGTTCGAAAAGGCCGTGATGCTGAACGTGCTCGACCAGCAGTGGAAGGAGCACCTCGCGAACATGGACTACCTGCGGCGTGGCATTCACCTCAGGGGCTTCGCCCAGAAGAAGCCGCAGCAGGAATACAAGCGCGAGGGCTTCGAGATGTTTACCCGGATGCTCGGGGCGATGCGCTTCGAGGTGATCCGCATCCTGGCGCGGGTGCAGATTCGTTCCGAGCAGGATGTCGAGGCGGTCGAAGAGCAGCGCCGGCGGGAACAGCCGATGCAGTTCCAGCACCGGGAATCGGCGGCGCTGGATGAATCGTCTGGATCCGATGGCCAGGGGCAGACCTTCGTTCGCGAGGGACGCAAGGTCGGGCGCAACGAACCCTGCCCCTGCGGCTCCGGCAAGAAGTACAAGCAATGTCACGGCAAGCCTGACTGAGCGACCGCCGCGACCGCGCCATGTGAAATAATCAACGGTTGATACCAAATCCACCCGCCGCCTTCGGTTGCTGACCGATCCGGCGACCGACCAGGGGTCCTGAACCATGCTCGAATTTCTGTCGAATCTGCTGATCTCACCGGCCTATGCCCAGGCTGCGGGCGAGCAGCCCAGCGTGCTGGCCTCGGTGCTGCCGCTGGTCTTCATCGTCGTGATCTTCTGGCTGCTGATCATCCGGCCGCAGATGAAGCGCACCAAGCAGCACCGCGAGCTGATCTCGAGCATCGCGGTCGGCGACGAGATCGTCACCTCCGGTGGCCTGCTGGGCCGCGTCACCGCGGTCGGCGACAGCTTTCTCAAGATCCACCTGGCCGAGGGCGTGAGCGTCACTCTGCAGAAGCATTCCGTCGCTCAGGTCGTGCCGAAGGGCACGTTCGACGCGTCTTGATCGGCGCGAAACGCGCCCCCCGAGTCCAGACCGGATCCGTCCAATGAATCGTTACCCCCGCTGGAAGTACCTGCTACTCATCGTCGTGCTGAGCGTTGGCGCGATCTACTCCTTGCCCAACCTGTTCGGCGATGACCCGGCGGTCCAGGTCTCCTCGGCACGCGGCTTCGAGCTCGATCCGGGAATCTCGGCAGTGGTCGAGCAGACCGCAGCCGACACTGGCGTTGAACTCAAGGCCATCGACCTCACCGCCGAGCGATTACTGGCTCGGGTGCGCGGTTCGGAGGCACAGCTGAAGCTGGCCGACGCCTTGCGCGACCAGCTCGGTGATGCCTATGTGGTCGCGCTGAATCTGGCGCCGGCCACGCCGGCGTGGCTGCGCGTGCTGAGCGCCAGGCCGATGGTGCTGGGTCTGGACCTGCAGGGCGGGGTGCATTTCCTGATGCAGGTCGACATGGATACCGCGCGGGTGCAGCAGAACGAGCGCTTCGTCGATGACATCCGCAATCTGCTGCGCGACGAGCGTATTCGCTATCGCTCGGTTCGTGCCGAAAGCGGCGCGATCGTGGCCGAACTCCGTACCGAGGAAGATCGCCAGACTGCGCTGGCCGAAATCGGCTCGCAGATTCCGGAGCTGGAGCTGGAATCCTTCGACAGCAGCGAGACGTTCGACATTCGCGCCCGGGTCCGGCCCGAGGTGATCACCGAGCTTCAACGCACTGCGCTGGAGCAGAACATCACCACGCTGCGCAACCGGGTCAACGAACTTGGCGTGGCCGAGCCGGCGATCCAGCAGCAGGGTTCCGATCGCATCGTGGTCCAGCTGCCCGGGGTGCAGGATACGGCCGAGGCCAAGCGCATCCTGGGCGCGACCGCGACCCTGGAATACCGCGCCGTCGACGAACAGAACGATCCGTACGAGGCCGCGCGCACCGGCCGGGTTCCGCCGCAGTCCAAGCTCTACACCGATCGCCAGGGCAACCCGATCCTGCTGTCGCGGCGCATGATCGCCTCCGGCGACAACCTTACCAGTGCCGCGGCAGGATTCGATCAGCAGAGCGGCTCGCCCAACGTTTCGGTGACTCTCGACGCCATTGGCGCCCGACGCATGCTGGAGTTCACCAACGAAAATGTCGGCAACCGGATGGCGGTGGTGTTCATCGAGCAGCGACCGGTGACTCGCGAAGTTGACGGCGAGCAGGTTCGAGAAAGCCGTCGGGTCGAGGAAGTGATCTCGGTCGCCGTGGTGCGCGAGCCGTTCGGTCGCCAGTTCCAGACCACCGGCCTGGATTCGGCCCGCGGTGCCAGCCAGCTGGCCCTTCTGCTGCGCGCCGGCGCGCTGGCCGCACCGATGGAAATCATCGAAGAGCGTACCGTCGGTCCCAGCCTCGGGGCCGACAATATCGAGCAGGGCTTCAACTCGGTCATCATCGGCTTCTGCCTGGTGCTGGTGCTGATGCTGGTTTACTACAAGGTGTTCGGCCTGGTGGCCAACATGGCGCTGACGGTCAACGTGGTGATGATCTTCGCGCTGCTGTCGATGATCGGCGCGACTCTGACCCTGCCCGGCATCGCCGGCATCGTGCTGACGGTCGGCATGGCGGTCGATGCCAACGTGCTGATCTTCGAGCGCATCAAGGAGGAAATGCGGCTCGGCAACTCGCCGCTGGCCTCGATTCGGGCCGGTTATGAAAAGGCCTTCTCGACCATCGCCGACGCCAACGTCACCACGCTGATCGCGGCACTGGTGCTGTTCATGTTCGGCACCGGCCCGGTCAAGGGTTTTGCCGTCACGCTGTCGTTGGGCATCGTGACCTCCATGTTCACCGCAATCTTCGGTACGCGCGCGGTGGTTCACCTCATCTACGGCCGGCGCAAGCGGGTCCAGTCGCTGTCGATCTGAGGCGCGAAGGAAATCATCATGGACATCATTCGCAACGACACCCACATCGACTTCATGGGCTGGCGCAAGATTGCCCTTATCTTCTCGGCCGTGCTGCTGCTGGCAAGCCTCGGCGCGCTGCTGGCGCGGGGGCTGAATTTCGGTCTCGACTTCACCGGCGGCACGCTGGTCGAGGTGTCCTACCCGACCGCGCCCGAGCTGAATCAGATTCGCCAGGCGCTGGCCGATGCCGGCTATGAGAACTTCACCGTCCAGACCTTCGGCACGGCGCGCGAAATCGTGCTGCGCTTGCCGGTCGAGGTCGCCGCCGAAGAAGGAGCCGACGTCACTACCGCGGCGCTGGAAGCGCTGCAGTCGGTGGACCCGGACGTGGTTGTGCGCCGGGTCGAGTTTGTCGGACCGCAGATCGGCGAGGAGCTGGCCAACCAGGGAGGACTTGCCATGCTGTACGCGCTGGCCGGAATCCTGCTCTATGTTTCGTTCCGCTTCCAGTGGCGCTTCGCCGTCGGCGCGGTCGCGGCACTGGTGCACGACGTGATCATCGTGGTCGGTGCGCTGGCCCTGTTCCAGCTCAGTTTCGCCCTGACCGTGGTCGCGGCAATCCTGGCCGTGCTTGGCTACTCGCTCAATGATACCATCGTGGTCTACGACCGTCTGCGCGAGAACTTCCGCACCCGGCGCAAGGGCAGCGCGGTCGAGCTGACCAATCTGTCGATCAACCAGATGCTGTCGCGCACCTTGATGACCTCGCTGACCACGTTGATGGTGCTGATCGCGCTGTTCTACTTTGGCGGCGAAATCATTCATGCCTTCGCCTACACGCTGATCATCGGCGTCGTCGTCGGCACCTATTCGTCGATCTTCATCGCCAGTACCGCGGCGATCGTGCTGGGAGTTTCCAAGCAGGATCTGATGCCGGTGGTCAAGGAAGGCGCCGACCAGCCCGATGTCGAAGTGCTGCCGGAACGATTCCGCAATTGAGGAACACCAACATGACCCGACTGCTTTCCATCGTTTGCCTGATTCTGATCGCCGCTGCGGGTACCGCCGACGAGACGCAACAGCGCTTCCGGATCGAATCGGCGGTCTGGTGCAGCGGTGAGCTTCGCGGCCAGCCACGACTGGATCTTGCCGCCGGCGAGACCGGCGAATTCGAAATCGACGGCGCGGGTACGCGCTGGCGGCTGCAGGTCGAGGTCGAGTCGCCGTCAGCGACTGAAGGCGCCCAACCGGATTCGGTCTGGCTCAAGGTGGGCATCGACGAACAGGTCGACGGTGAATGGGAATTCCTGACCGACACCATGATCGGTCAGCCGCTCGGTCAGTCGGGCCGGATCACGGTCTCAGGCGCCGATGATGGCGAGTCCGAACCCGGTACTGCACCACTCTATGTGGAAATGGTCGCCATCCGGATCGAATAGGACTGCCGCCAGGCGTTGCCGCGGCGAACGCACCGGTCGATCTGTCGGCCGGGTCAGTTCAGTTCAGCTCAGTTCAGTGATCCGATGCCGGCAACGACCGCCTCGACCAGCCGCGGCTGGCGCAGCATCTCGGCACAGCGGTCGATATCCGCACCCACCTCATAGTCCCGGTCGGCATGGCTGATCGCATTGCGCACCGCCGCGTGCGCCCACTGCACGCCGCGTCCCGGCTTGAGCGGTTTGCGAAAATCCAGCGCCTGGGCCGCAGTCAGTAGCTCGACCGCCAGTACCTGTTCGGTGTTGCGCAGCACCGACAGCAGCTTCAGCGCGCCGATCGAGCCCATCGAGACATGGTCTTCCTGGCCCAGGCTGGTCGGGATCGAATCGACGCTGGCCGGATGGGCCAGGACCTTGTTTTCGCTGACCAGCGCGGCGGCAGTGTACTGCGGGATCATGAAACCGGAGTTGATGCCGGTGTCGGTCATCAGCAGCGTCGGCAGGCCATCGTGGCCGGCCAGCAGCAGGTAGGTGCGGCGTTCGGAGATGCTGGCGAGTTCGGCCAGCGCGATCGCGGCAAAATCCAGTACCAATGCCAGTGGCTGGCCGTGGAAGTTACCTCCGGAGACGATGTCGCCATCTTCGAACACCAGTGGATTGTCGGTCACCGAGTTGATCTCACACTCGATCACGCCGCAAGCGTGGTCCAGCGCATCGCGTGAGGCGCCGTGGACCTGCGGGATGCAGCGCAGCGAGTAGGGATCCTGCACCTTGCCGCAGCCGCGGTGCGACTCGAGAATTTCTGAATGCTCCAGCAAGCGGCGCATGTTGGCCGCAACCACCCGCTGGCCGGGGTGGGGCCGGAGTCGGTGGATGCGTTCATCGAACGGCCGCGCCGAGCCCTGCAGTGCCTCCAGACTCATCGCGCCGAGGATATCGGCGGCGGTCACCAGGCGCAGGCACCGGGCCACGACGAAGGCGCCGCAGGCGGCCATCATCTGGGTGCCGTTGATCAGCGCCAGGCCGTCCTTGGCGCCCAGCTCCACCGGCGCCAGTCCGGCGCGAGCCAGTGCTTTCGAACTGGGCTCCGGCCCGCTGCGCTCGGCATTCCAGCATTGGCCGGCACCGATCAGCGGCAGGCTCATGTGCGCCAGCGGCGCCAGATCGCCCGAAGCGCCGACCGAACCGCGACTGGGCACCCAGGGGATCAGGCCGGCCCGGTCGAAGGCCAGCAGTTGAGCAAACACAATCTCGGAAATGCCCGAATAACCCTGACCCAGGGCGTGAATCTTCAGGCGCAGCATCAGGCGCGTGATTTCCGGCGACAGCGGCTCGCCGGTGCCGCAGGCATGCGACAGCAGGAGATTGCGCTGCAATTCTGTCAACCGGCCGGACTCGATCCGTTTGCTGGCCAGTGCGCCGAAGCCGGTATTGATGCCGTAGATCGGCGCCTCGCTCCGGATTGCGGCTTCAACGCGAGCCCGCGAGCCAAGTACGGCCGACGGATCCTGCGCCAGTTGCTGCATCCGCCGGTCGAGATCGGCGTCCAGGTTGCGGATCGAAACGTGTTCCAGCTGCATGGGCAGGTTCCCGAAGTCAAGCATGCAATGGTCGCATACCCCGCGCGCGGTCGACAAACCCTGCTTGCGGGCATGGCAGAATACGGGCCATGATCAAGACACTGCATCCTCGCATCGGTTTTGCCGTGGTGTTCGCCATCAGCGGCGCGCTTCTGGCTTATGCCTACTACGCCCAGTTCGCGCTGGGTTTCGAGCCCTGTCCGCTGTGCATCCTGCAGCGCTTCGCCTTCATCCTGATTGCGCTTGGCGCGCTCGGTGGGATGATCCATGGCGCGCGCAACGCCTGGCGCTGGCTGTGGGGAGCGATCGTGTTCGGTGGCGTACTGTGGGGTGTGCTGACCGCCGGGCGTCATTTGTGGCTGCAGAGCCTGCCGCCGGACCAGGTGCCCGACTGTGGGCCGGGGTTTGCCTTCATGGTCCAATTCTTCTCGTGGACCGAGGCCATCCGCGAGGCGTTCACCGGTTCCGGGGAATGTGCCGAGGTCGACTGGGCTTTCCTTGGGCTGTCGATGCCGGGCTGGACCCTGATCTGGTATGTTGTCGTGTTGATCATCACCGCACTTGCCGTGCGCCGGACCCGCACATGACCGAATCCCTGAAGTCGATCACCAGTCATCCGGGCTGGTCGCCGTCCTCCTGGCGGCAACGCACGGCATTGCAGCAGGCGCGTTACGACTCGCCTGATGCGCTGCATGCGGCCGTCGCGCGGCTGGCCTCGATGCCGCCGCTGGTCACGTCCTGGGAGATCCTGAACCTGCGCCAGCAGATCGCCGAGGCCCAGGCCGGCAAGCGCTTTCTGCTGCAGGGCGGCGACTGCGCCGAGGTGTTCGACGAATGCCGGCCCGAAATCATTGCCAACCGGCTCAAGGTGTTGCTGCAGATGTCGCTGGTACTGATCCACGGCATGCAGATGCCGGTGATCCGGATCGGGCGCTTCGCCGGCCAGTATGCCAAGCCGCGCTCGGACGACCTGGAGTCGCGCGACGGGCTTGAATTGCCCAGTTACCGCGGCGACCTGGTCAATGCGCCCGAGTTCACCGCCGAAGCCCGCCGTCCGGATCCGGATCGGCTGCTGCAGGCCTACTCGCGCTCGGCGATGACGATGAACTTCGTTCGCGCCCTGGTCGATGGTGGTTTCGCCGACCTGCATCACCCGGAATACTGGGACCTTGGCTGGGTCGAGCACTCGCCGCTGGCCGAACGCTTTCGCAGCATTGCCGATGCAATCGGCGATTCGGTGCGCTTCATCGAGACCGTGACCGGCCAGACGCCGGGCAGCATCCGAAGGGTTGACTTCTTCACCTCGCACGAGGCGCTGCACCTGCACTACGAGCAGGCGCTGACGCGCGAGGTGCCGCGCCAGTGGGGCTGGTTCAATCTCTCGACCCACTTTCCGTGGATCGGCATGCGCACCGCCGCCCTGGAAGGCGCGCACCTCGAGATGTTCCGTGGCATTCGCAACCCGGTCGGCGTCAAGGTCGGACCCGGCATGAGCCCTGACTGGCTGCAGGGCCTGATTCGAACGCTCAACCCGGACCACGAGACCGGTCGCCTGGTGTTGATCCACAGGATGGGTGCCGGGCAGATCGGCGATCGCCTGCCGGCGCTGGTTCGTGCCGCCAAGGCCACCGGTGCGCCTTTGCTGTGGATCTGCGACCCGATGCACGGCAATACCGAGAAGACCGCCTCCGGCATCAAGACCCGGCGTTTTTCCAATATCCAGGCCGAGCTCGAGCAGGCCTTCGACATCCACGCAGCCTGCGGCTCGAGATTGGGCGGGGTGCACCTCGAACTGACCGGCGAGAACGTCACCGAATGCACCGGCGGCGCGCGCGAGTTGGGTGAGAGCGACCTCGGCCGAGCCTACAAATCGACGGTTGATCCACGTCTGAACTACGAGCAGGCGCTGGAGCTTTCGATGCTGATCGTCAACAAGCACCGCAGCCTGGCCTCAAGCTGAGCGTCCGCTGCAGTTCGGGCCGCACCCGGCTGCAAGCAACTCCGCCTGCTGGCGGTCCTGTCGAACCTGACTGAAGGAGAGTGCTCGATGCGATCGATTCCCATGACCCTCAAGCCGATGCTGGCGCTGTTGCTGTTGCTGCTGGCGCCAGTCGCTGCGTTGTCCCAGATTCATGATTCGGCCGAGCAGGTGCGGCCGATCTTGCCTGGAATGAGCGCCCCCGAGGTGGAATTCCTCGATGTCGAGAGCAAGCCCGTGCCGCTGGATCCGGCTGCGCTGGAAAAGCCGCTGGTGCTGACCTTCTACCGTGGCGGCTGGTGCCCCTACTGCAACCTGCACCTGGCCGAATTGCGCACCGCTGAGGCCGAACTGGTCGAGCTGGGCTTCGATGTCTGGTTCGCCAGCCCGGATCGACCCGAGTTGCTGGCCGAAGGGGACCAGGTCGGCTTGGGCTACAGGCTGCTGTCCGATTCGACGCTGGCCGCGGCCCAGGCCTTTGGCATTGCCTTCCGGGTTGACCCGGTACTGGTCGCGCGCATGGCGCAAGGCGGCATGGATATCAATGCCCGCTCGGGCCAGGACCACGGCGCGCTGCCGGCACCGGCGACCTTCATCATTGGCACCGACGGTGTCGTTCAGTTCAGCTATGTCAATCCGGATTACAGCGTCCGTCTGGCGCCGTCGGTGCTGCTGGCCGCCGCAAAGGCCTATGCTGATGGCCAGCACAGACGGCTCCAGCGCAGCTCCGGCGGCTGACCCGCATCCGTTCCGGCAGCAGTAGCCGCTGCCGGTCCGACAGCCCCGGCAGCCGATGAACGATTCAAAACATTCTGCCTCCAGCCTGGTCATCGGGCTGGCACTGGTGGTCGTGACCTGGGGCCTGTGGGCCTACTTCAATCAGCCCCGGTCCGAGCCGCCGTGGCCGAAGACCATCCAGGGCTTCGCATTCTCCCCGTTTCGCCTTGATCAGGACGCGGTCGCCCAGCGCTATCCGTCGCTGGAAGAGATTGACCAGGATCTGGCTCTGCTGGCCGGTCGCGCGCATGCAGTGCGGAGCTATTCGGTCGAGGGTCCGCTGGCCGAGATCCCCGCACTGGCCGACCGGCATGACCTGAATGTCACCGTTGGCGCCTGGGTGGATCGCCGGGAGGCCGAGACCGAGGCCCAGCTCGAGAAAGCCATACGACTGGCCTGGAATCACGGCAACGTCGTGCGGCTGATCGTTGGCAACGAGACCCTGCTGCGGGGTGATGTCGACATCGAGCGGCTTGTGGCGTTGCTGGACCGGGCGCGTGCGGCGGTGTACCAGCCGGTCAGCACGGCCGAGACCTGGGACGTCTGGCTCAAGCACCCGGAGCTGGCCGAGCACGTCGATTTCATCGCCGCGCATGTGCTGCCGTACTGGGAAGGCATCGATGCCGAGCTGGCGGTGAACTACGTCAACGAGCGGGTCGCGCTGCTCAAGGCGGCATTTCCCGACAAGCCGGTGGTGTTGGCCGAGGTGGGCTGGCCGTCGAACGGCCGCACCCGCAAGGCGGCGGTGGCCTCGATGGCCAACGAGGCACTGTTTCTGCGGCGTTTTCTCGACGAGGCCGAGCGGCGCGACTACATCTATTACCTGATGGAGGCCTTCGATCAGCCCTGGAAGGAGCAGAATGAAGGTGCAGTCGGCGCCTACTGGGGCGTCTGGAACGTCGAGCGTGAGCCGAAATTTCCGTTCGATGCGCCGCTGGTCTCGATTCCGCACTGGCCGCTGCTGGCGCTGAGCTCGGTTCTGATCGCATCGATCGTGCTGGCCGTGTTGCTGCTGGATTCGCGCACCCTGAGTCGCCGTGGTCGCGGTTTTCTGGCGTTGGTCGCGTTCGGTGCCGCAACCATGGCGGTCTGGGTGGTCAACGATTACTTCGACCAGTACCTGGACTTTCAACGCATCGCGGTCGGGGTGGCGCTGATCGTCGGCATGCTCGGTGTGACGCTGGTGGTCCTGACCGAGGCGCACGAGTGGGTCGAGGCGCGCTGGGCGAGCCGTCGCCGGGAGTTCACGGGTGGGGGCTCGGCCATCGACGATCAGGAACTGCCGTTCATTTCGATTCATCTGCCCGCGTACAACGAACCACCGGACATGCTGATCGAAACTCTCGACGCACTGGCCGCGCTCGATTACCCCGAATTCGAGGTGATCGTGATCGACAACAACACACCGGAGGAGGCGACATGGCAGCCGGTCGATGCCCACTGCGCCAGGCTCGGAACCCGGTTCCGGTTCTTTCACCGGAAGCCGCTGGCCGGGTTCAAGGCCGGTGCCTTGAATTTCGCGCTGCGGCAGACCGACGAGCGAGCATCGGTCGTGGCCGTCATCGACAGCGATTACCAGGTCGATCCCGACTGGCTGCGAAAACTGATGCCGCTGTTCCTGAGCTCCGGCATGGATATCGTGCAAGCACCGCAGGATTATCGTGATGGTGGCGAGAGCCTGTTCAAGGCCATGTGCCATGCGGAATACCGGGGCTTTTTCAGGATCGGCATGGTCACGCGCAACGAGCGCAATGCGATCATTCAGCACGGCACGATGACGGCCATCCGCCGCGATCTGCTCGAACGGCTGGACGGCTGGGGTGAGTGGACGGTAACCGAAGATGCCGAACTCGGCCTGCGTGCCTTCGCCGCAGGCGCCCAGGCGGCCTATGTGTCGGAGAGCTTCGGCCGCGGCCTGATGCCCGATACCTTTACCGACTACCGATTGCAGCGCTTTCGATGGGCTTTTGGTGCGATGCAGATTCTTCGCCGTCACGGCGCGACATTGCTTGGACTGACCCCGAGCCGACTTTCCGTTGGTCAGAAGTATCATTTTTTCGCCGGTTGGCTGCCGTGGATCGCCGACGGTTTCAACCTCATATTCAACCTCGCCGCGATCGTCTGGGCA
>Ga0100402_1001819_pt1 | contig 24365 bp, 25 predicted proteins | sample CryGeyme20150102_FD_80419 | JGI IMG/M metagenome (GOLD analysis project Ga0100402, IMG submission 80419) | Groundwater microbial communities from Crystal Geyser aquifers in Utah, USA - Crystal Geyser metaG 2015-0102 | ecosystem: Environmental > Aquatic > Deep subsurface > Groundwater | place...
AAGTTTAACCATGCTAGCGCTTTTTTCGCAGCATCAGCATCAAATCGCTCTTCAGTTAAAAGCCTCTCTAACGCTTTAGACGGACCAGCGTCAGATGAATCGATGGCGTTAACAGCTCTTAGGGTACAGTTTTTAAAGTCATAGAGGTTGTAGGCATAAGCATTTCTTCTAATATAGGTCTGACGATTGGCCAAGAACTCAAGCGACTTTGAGATTTTGGCATTAAAGTTTCCAAAGAAGACTTCACGCTCATGGTCAGTCATATTCATGATCTTTGAGGCAGCGGTTCCGTAAAGGGCCTCAAATGATTCAGCAAGCCCTTCTGAAAAAGCCAGGTACGGGTTCGACACAATTTGTGTATCATGACCTACTTCAGTCTTATTATTTTCGATACTTTGTTGGTTTCGAGTTTGCTCATCGAGCATTTCATTGTTCCAGATATGCGTGAACTCATGAATAATCACATCTTGTAGGATATTTAAATCAGGATTTGAAATAAGTTCATTAAGTGCAAAAACTTGGTGATCCATCAAAAACATTAAGCCTGAAAGAGGCAATGACTTTGAAGAAAAACTAACAGGCGCTTTTTGATCCGTACTGCCATCTTTGTATGTAATAACCCCTTGATAATTTCCTTTTAATTTAAAAAGATCACTGACAACGGCCGCCGGCCCCACACCCATTTGTTCAATCAGCGCATTTTCCTTTCGACGTGTTGCAAATGGAACAAAGGGATTGATTCTGTAGGGATGACCTGACTTGATTTGACGAGCATAAGACAAAAGTTTTAAAGATTTTTGAAGCCCTGGATGCTTATAAAACTCCATAATCTTCTTTTCGGTTTCATTGTATTCACCATCCGGCACGATTTCATACTTCATGCTCTGTTTATTAAATAGCGCCATGGCCAAAAGCCTTGTGATCGAAAGGTTAAATTTTGAAGGAACTGGAGTAATTGGCGTAATTTCGGCAAATGATGAATAGCTTGGAGTTTGGGCATCTTGTTTCATGAGTTCTTTGAGGCGATCAGGAGCTTGATCCTTACAGCCAATCAAAAGAAGCGTTGCCATTGATAGTGAAATTAAGCTTTTCATTAGACCTCCATAGTCTGAGCTATTTTACCTTTACGCGTAATAAAATACTGTAGGCAAAAAACGCAGCGAGCTTTTTTGTCAACTATTTGACTACCTAAGCAAGATTTAACTCGCCATATCGTTTTACTTTAGGATATGTAGTGTCAAAATCAATAATTCTGGAGCCAAGCACATGAAAGCAATCGTTTTCGCATTAATCTTCTTATTCTCATTTCAGTTAGTTGCCTCAGAAATTACACATAAAATCATGCCCGGCGATCTTCATAGCGGTGGTACTTTAAAAATTAAGATTATTGCTGAAAGACAAACTGATTTTGACGCTCAAGTCTCATATAAAATTATCCCACGCCTTTTTGTGCCAATCTCTAGAAGCCAAAGAGAAGGAACTTTTACAGCAACACTACCGATCGAATATCTAGATGAAAGAGGCTATGAAGATCTAGCTGTAGGTGGTCCAACAATCAATCAAGGCGCAACTATAATGCATCTTGGTCAAGAAAATATCGGCAGATACAACAGAGCTCATCACGTAAAACTGATTCCAGAAAGTAAAAAATGGCTACTTGAAGCTTGGTTTCATCCAAGTGTTGAATCAACTGGCTGGGTACAACTAGCGATTGAACTTCAAAATGTTCCATTGGTTGGAAAATACAAGGTCTATTCTAAGCTTAGTAACTGAATAAAAACGTAAGGTGCCACGATAATAAAATTGGCAAAGACCTTATACTGATCCTTTCGGTGAAATTCAGCAAATTCAGCATCAGGGCGATAGATTGTATTTTGGCTTACCCAAGCTTCTACTTTGATCTTTTCGTCCCTGGCGACTGCACCAGCGACTTCGGCCAAATTCAGAGAGTTTGAAACAACAAAGAGCGCATTATTTTTAAAGTGTATTTCTAAAGGGTACCAATCCGTTGTTTGAATTTGGTCTCGAAAATCAAAATCCATCTCATCCATTTGCCAGGCCTTGAAACAATTTCTAGAATAGCCCTATACTATCAAACTTGAGGTCTTGATGAAAGATGCAAAGCTCGTATGGTCAGACTCTGAAGGTGATCTACGTAAGAAATCTGAAAAAAAATCTGATGCTCAGACTCCAGTTAACGAAAAAGATGTTTTGTTAAAACTTAGACGACTTACTGCTGGCAAAGGTCGAGTGGTGATTGAAATAAGCAATCTTCCAAGCAACAACGAATGGTGCAAGAAGCTCGCAAGTGATTTAAAAAAATCAACTGGAGTTGGTGGTACTTTTAAAAATGAAATTATAGAAATTCACTCTCCAACCATGGATAAAATTACGGCCTATCTCGATAAAAAAGAATTAAAATGGAAGAAGACTGGCGGCTAGTTTATAAATTCCAAATAGCCTTAAGAACATAGTTACAGCTTTTTGAAGTCGGATCAACATTTTCAACGACTGCTTGAGCAGGCTTCTTTTTAAAATACGACATCACTTTTGTAAAAAAGCCTTGTTTTTTTACATTGCTTTCAAGTTGGGCAACATCTGTAAAATCATTGAAATGCTTAAAGACACGATGAATTTCATTAAAAGAGCTCTCACCTTCAACTTGACCATACTCTTGGACAAGTTTTAATTTCGTCTTTTCTAAAAACCTGGCCTGTCTTGCAGAGTTATCCATGGCGCCATGAAGTCCTTCGTCATAGATATCGACAAGCTCATCAGGAAAAGTCACGACTGAAGTAAGAAATTCAAACTCACCAACATATGATGTTGTCGCATTTGCAAGAAGTGCTCTTGGATCAATTAAATAAGCCGCTGATCTCTTTCTTCCAAAATTGGTCGATATTGAAATCTTTGGAGTAAAAGATAGAAAAGGACTGCCTTGTGGGTTTCGACTGTGTTGCTTAAAGAAAGTTGAAATTCTAAAGTTCTTGGTCCACTGTGATGAATTAGTGGCGTTGTTAAACCCTAAGAATTTCTCATTAATCGTCTGCAGTGAACGTAAACGTCTATTCCAAGTCCCTTGGTTCTTTGTCATCAGAGACGACATCATAAAGGCTTTTGAACCTGATAAGGCTTCTTCTTTTGTTAATTCTTTGCCAGCATCGTTTAAGGCCGAGTAGATCATATCCTCATCAATTCCTCTAAAAACTAAGACCCTATCTTTTAAAGGAAGCGGATTTTTGATGGTATCGAGCATTTGATCCCAAAACCTTGATTCAAAAGGACTCATTTGCTCCCGTGGTAAATATTTCTCAAGTAAATCGGCTACCTCAGCTCGCTTATTGCCAGCGACTAAATTTTTTAACTGCTCGGACTCGCCTGCCCGATCAAGGTCGGCTAACAGATCCTTTCTGGCTTTTTCAAGCAGTCTTCTCTCTCTGGATAAATCTTTAGTCAGACTCTCAAGCTCAGTGCTTCGATCAGCATATTTTTCGACAAGATTAGCATTATCGGCGGAATCAACCACTCCAAGAGAAGTCATGCTTTCAGATTTAATTTGGTGAAAAGCCTGAATAGACTCAGCATGACCTTCTTTAATGTTATAAAACCATTCAAATAAGTCATAATATGTTTGTAGAACAGTTTTATCAGTTAAACTATCCGTCATCTTTTTAAGAATAGCTTTTGATGAATGATCATCTTTTGAAGAGTAAAATATCCTTAAGATGAACTGACCATTGTCAGTGATCTCAGGAACAATTCTAGCTCCAACAGAATTCGGTAATTGTTCTTGAATCGCAAGTACTTTTAAATTCTTTTCACCGGTAACTATTTCTATAGAAGATAATTGGCGTTGCATTTGACTGGCTAAGTTATCCCAAGAAGTGTTTAGCGGTGAATTAACTTTTATCGTTGGTATTTCAAATGTTTCTTGAATGACAGTTTGATCGATAACAAGATCAGATGCCGGAAAACGTGAGACGTCACTCGAGCAAGAAACGAAGAATAAAAACGACAATAGAGTAAGTGAGAGCAATCGCATATGACGTTATCGGAAGAACAATAAAATACCTAAACGCCTGAATTAACGAGCAATAAGTCCTTAATTTTTGATCACCAATAACCGATAAAACAAGGTGGTTAATCGAAATATAACTATTACACTATTTGGCTTGTTCATCATAGGTGGTCTGTGGCTTCAGTTACCACTTTCTGGTTATCATAGCGGCGAAGGCGCTCGTTATCCAAGTTCTGATAATTTTGCAATTACCTATCATAGCGAAGCCAGTGATCAATTAAGAGTCCAAAATCTTTATCAACTACAAGAACAAATCATTGATGCCATTTCCAACAATGATATTAAAGCATCTCGCTTCTTTGAGGTGATGCAAGAGAACGCCTTAGTCTTAAATCAAGCTTATATCGATTCAAATCAATTAGAACTTAGCCTTGGTAGTAATTCTGTTAAGGATAAGAGTCATTATCAACTTATTACAAACGATCTGGTCAGTAAAATTGATAATGAAGTTGATTATTATTATACCTTAATGAATAACGGCGAATTAAGAATTGAAAAGGTCCAAATTCAAGAACTCGCTGTCGATAATACCAATCAATTGCTTAGGAATGATCCTATTCAATCAAAGATTCTTGCCTCAGCAAACGAAAACCCTATTGCCTACGGAAGATTAAATCTTTATCAAAATGGAAAAAAGAAAGCTCTTTTTCTAACCAATGAAGTCAGTCAAAGCAATAATGATATTATCAATAAACTAGCAATCAATGATATCAAGAGTGAGGAAGTCGTTTTATTTCAACACAGAACCAATTGGGCCGAGGTCATTTATAGGCACTACCCTAGCTCTTCTCGCTTTAGTCGAATTAAGAAGAAGCATGTACAGGTTTATTTAGGTGAACAGTTTAAAAAATGGAAAAATGAATATGATCAAAAAGAAATGCTAGATATTATCGCGGATATCATTGATGAAAAGAAAATTTCAACCGACTCCAAGACCTTTAAATATCTCAAAGATCAGCGCAAGATCGCTGCTATTTTAAGAAATGGCTTTTATAGCTATACCCAAGAAGGTAAGGCACCCAGCGAATTTGAAAAGTACGTTAAAACTTTTGGAAAGCTAAATGATGCTCTTCAAGCTGAGAATAAAAAAGAAGCAAAGATTATTGCTAAAAAGCTAAAGAAGATCTTAGAAGAGCAGGCTGATCTTGAGAACTTGAAGCTCGATGTTAATTTTATCTCGGCTGAAAAACTTGAAAAAAGAATGAATACATTAGCACAAGAAATTTCAATAGCTCTTGAAAGTGAAGTTTTAAGTGATCATGAGTTTCATAAAATGAGAAAACAATTAAAGCTATTCCTACTTTTATCAAATGATTTTAGAGATTACCAAGAAGACTCACCCATCAGCAAAGAGCTTTCCAGCGAACTTGATCATATTATTACAAGACTTGGCGACTGGCATGATACCCATATCGCTAAAAAGCTTCAGGGACTAGATGTCATTGAGAGCTATTCTATCAGTGCCATGGATCGAAGAGGTATTCAAGATTCAGTATTTAGGGCCTCAAGTATAATGCTGCCGGGAAGTTGTCATCAAATACTAAGAAATATTATTCACTAGTGGCCCCAAATTTTTATAGACCAATTATTAAGTGTTCCAACATCTTGTCCTTGTCCATCGACAACTTTCAAGCGCCATAACCCAGAACTACTTTCACCGTAGAAAGCATTGCTTAGCAAAACTTCATTATTGATATTTGAGATAGAAATACCACTATTAATATTCATCAATGTACTTGTTGTTCCTGATGGCGATGTTAACTCTATACCAAGGTCACCAACAAATGGATGAGTCAGATTTATTTTAATCTGTACGGCTTCAACTGAAAGATTAGTTGGAGTTGATATTGAACTTATAGCACCCGTATTCGAATTATCAGGTATGGTGAGGTTTAAATTAGAACTACTGGCGCCAGCTGTTTCTTTAAATGTAGATAATGGATAATTATATGATGTTGCAAGACTAATGGCGCTTGCAATATTCACCATGCCAAAGCCGTACCAGTTATGAAAGCTATATCCAGCAGCATTAGTGACCCAACCTCGATCATAAGTATATCCGCTAAGATTAAGACCACCTGGGTGAGAAAGGTTTGTTCTAGTCACATCAATTTTTCTCGCCGTCTTAGCCAAGATATATTTTATATCTCTCCAAGATAAATTTGGATTCGCTTGTAAAAGTAAAGCTGCTACTCCAGAAATCATTGGCGTTGCCGCTGATGTTCCATTCATAGCACTTGTATAGTTACAATTTGAATTTAAAGAGTTAAGTCCTTTATCGAAATCATTTCGAGTGCTAGTAGATTTTGAATATCCTCTGTCACAACCCGTTAGATCAGTCGTTAAAATAGCCGGATAATTCACACCATACTCTCCACCTGGTGCACTAATCCATAAGCTTGATCCTGGAGTTGAATAGCTTGCTGAAACACCATTGGCATTAACAGCACCAACAACAATCATCCAAGGATACGAATGAACTTGCTCTAGATTAGCATTACCTAAGTAATAGGTGTCATCTTCTTCACTTAATGTAGGATCACAGTCAGAGTTATATGAATAATACTCATTGCCAGCGGCCTTAACGTAAATGGCACCTTTACCACCCCTAAGGTTTTTAGCGCCATACTCAAGCTGTGTTAAATATGTGCTAGAGTCACGATCAAAGTAGCAGCTATATCCACCATAACTATAATTAAAAACGTCATAGTTACCGTTTGCTTGATCGACTTGCATACTAACGTTTACAGCTTCACCGACGTACTTAAAACCTGCAATAATTGCTTGAGAAGCCACACCACGAGAGCCAAAACCATTTTTTCCTGAAGCGGCAATAATACCAGAGACTGCTGTTCCGTGTGAGCTATCATCAGGTACTGGATCGCCGTACCAGCCAGAACTATTTGATGCATAATTTTTAGAAAAGCCTACATTGAAATTCGAAGCTAAATCTTCATGCTCTTTTTCAACACCATTATCTGAAACCGCAACAAGAACCCCAGCTCCAGTTTGAACAACTTGTGACCAATTCATATCTTGGCCAGCAGTGCCTCCGTTTTGAGAGAAGGTACTTTGTCCGGTATTAATCAAGTGCCAGGCTTGGCTAAATAAAGGATCAATTGAATTACCTACAGGTGGTAATGTTGGAGAAATAGTGGGCACTGTATTCGGGTTACCTGGAGCAACTTCACCAGATGTTTCACTTTTTTTACTATTTGTTTTTGGTGATTTTACACAAGCAGTAAAAAAGAGGATAAAGATAAAGAGGAGTTTACTTGGCATGAACTCCCCCTTCGATAAGTTCCAACTCAGAATCTAATTGGGCAAAAACTGAGGCTTGATCTAAAACAGCTGCGCCTAAGTCTATGGCATAGATATTTAAATGCGCCATTGATGAGTCTAATGGAGTATTGAATTGACTAGAGAGACTCTGTGCTTGTTGCTGATTAATATTTTTTAGAAGAACTCTACCTGTAAGTACAACTACACTATTTTGAGAACTATCAAATAAAGTTGGAAGACCATTAAATTGATCACTACTTTCAAAAAAGGTATAGCCAGATTGGATATACACTACATTTCCAAAATCTTCATTAAAGCGTCTAGATGGAATCGATCTTAAAGTTCTTGAAACGAGGTAAGCTCGTTCATTAATGTCAATTCGTTCATCGCTAAAAAAATTGACGAGTGAAGATGGTTGTCTTTCTTGTTTAGAGAAAGCGTCAGATAATTTTTTAGGAATCATTTTTTCATTTGGTTTTTCATGATGTGCATCAGTTTTAGACATTTCACGCGGAATATTTTTCTGTTGATGATGGTTAGTCGCTTGTTGCTGATCACGGCTATCTGTTTGAATTTCTTCGTAGTCATTATCTTGAGTTAAAGTAGTATCTTGGTTTTGATAAAACCAGAAAGCAAAAATAATAAAGACGATAGCGAATAAAAAACTAATCTTTTTCATGCTTTAGGTATCGGTTGAAATGTAAACTCGATAAAGAAAATAGTATTTGATCAAAAAGCTATGAATAAAAGCTAATCAATATCATCTATAAATATCTACAAAAAACAATAAGATGAATCGAGAAGATAATTGCGACAAATATCTCTAGGAGCTCAATAATGTCTGAAGCGTTTGCCATGAATAAAAGTGTAGAACCTGTTTTAAACCTCAATAGTATTAGTAACGAGACGCTTAGGATGTCTTTGATGCTTGAGGCACTACCCTTAAATGTCATGGTCGTTGATCGAGACCTTACGCTTATCTATATGAACCAATCTTCTCTTACAACTTTGCAAAAACTTGAGCATTTACTTCCAATAAAAGTAAGCCAGGCGATTGGTCAAAAAATAGATATCTTTCATAAAAATCCGGCTCACCAAAGAAAGCTTCTTGGAGATCCATCAAATCTTCCGTTTAAAACAATTATTTCTCTTGGACCTGAAAAGCTAGATTTAAGTGTTTCTGCTTTAACCACATCAGATGGACAGTATATTGGTGCGATGGCCAGCTGGTCTATTATGACCGCTAATATTAAAGTGGCTAACGATATTAAAAATGTAGCATCTAAACTAGACTCATCATCAACAAATTTATCAGAGATCTCTGAATCCATGGCCAAAGGCGCTGAAGACACTGCGAAACAGTCTAGTGTTGTAGCTGCCTCGTCCTCTTTATCTTCAGACTCTGTTCAATCTGTTGCTGCAGCTACTGAAGAGATGACCCATGCGGTAAGAGAGATTACTTCAAGGATTAATGATGGATCTAAAATGGCACAAGATGCTTTTCTTCAAGCAACGGAGAGCTCCAAAAACATAGATCAACTCTCTATTGCTTCAGATGAAATTGGCGAAGTCGTTAAGGTGATTGCGACTATTGCCCAGCAAACAAACCTGCTAGCACTTAATGCAACGATTGAAGCTGCTCGGGCCGGAGATGCTGGTAAGGGCTTTGCTGTTGTTGCCCATGAAGTTAAAGAACTGGCAAAGCAAACGGCAAAAGCAACTGAAGAAATTCATACAGAAATTAATTCAGTTCAAAAAGAAACAGGTTCAGCAGTAAATTCAATAAAAGGGATTACACAAATTATCGAAAAATTAAAAGAGGTTAATATTAGCGTGGCGTCAGCTGTTGAAGAACAAAATGCGGCCATTAGTGAGATTTCAAGAGCAGCTAAAGAGGCTTCAAAAGGCACAAGTGAAGTTAATACAAATATTAAATTAGTATCTCAAATTGCTAAAGAGTCACTAGAGTCAGCTCAAGTACTTAGGACCGTCGCGGAAGATTCTAAGAAATTGAGTGAACAAGCTAATGATATCGATTCGTTCTTAAAATCTCTTGGCTGGGTTTCTAAGAATTAATCGAGAAAAGGGAGTCGAAAGACTCCCTTTTTAAAATAAGTATGGATCTAAAACTTCTACTTCACGCCTTTCAGTTATATGAACGTTGACGCCCATAAAATCAAAACCTGCAATTGGAATAATTTGAATAGAAGAATTTCTATTCCTAGTTCCATCATCTGTTTGATCAAACTTTCTCATAATATACTTAGCAGTTAAGTGTCCGATTAAAGCACCAATGACGACATCACTCGCCCAATGAGCTTCATCGTGAACTCTTGACCAACCAGCTACAACGGCAGCGGAATAAGCTAAAATTGGAATCATTTTAGACTCACCTTTATAGGTTTCAGCAATTACTGTCGCCATGGCAAATGCAGAAGTCGTATGACCAGACGGAAATGAAACATGTTCATTTGGATAAGAAGCGCCATGAAACTCGTAAGGTCCATGATGTTGATTAGGTCGTTCACGACCAACGCTCATTTTTATGGCCTGAGTGATTAAACCTGATATAACTGCTGTTTTTGCCATCACCATCGACATCGTTTTAATTTTGCCATCTTTTAGAACCACTCCTAAAAGATAAGATCCTACAGCGATGTATTCAGGGTGAGCCAAGGCTTCACCAATATTAGAAACAACATGAGTAACATCGTTTTGGTTATCTTGAACAAAGTCCATGATCTCTTGATCATTTTGAAAGAATACTATCGCTGCCGCTGATGCCCCGAGAACTTTAATTAAGAGATTTTTATCAATATTAACACTTAAAGAAGAATCACTAAAAGAACCTGATAACAGTTCCTCTTTAACTAACTCATAGCTTTGTAGATCAATTTCAGCCTGTGCCGTTTGAGCAAGAGTAAAGTCATCTAGTTCAATATCACTTTGAGCAAAGACATTTAAAGAGATGAGAAATATATTAAGGATGAGTAAGGTTTTTATTTTACACAACCAAGAATATATTTCTGTGAGAATTTTTCAATATCAGACTTACTCATTGCTTTAATAGCATCGTTTTCCATCTGAAGATCAGGCAAAAGCTCTTGACCCGTTGTTTGCTCAACACCTTTTAAATAAGAAAGGATATCTGAAGCCAGCTTATCATTTGGTTTAACCGTCTTATGAGTAAACCCAAAGATATCAGAAAAAAGATCGGTGTTATAAACAACAAAAGTCTCTGGCTCATAATATGAACTTACGTTTGCTGGAAAGCTTACATCGCGTGAAACTTCCCGATCAGAACATCCTTCGACATGACGATTCGACCAAGAATAGATTCTGCCATTAGCAAAAGAAGCATCTTTTCCAACGAGAAGCTGTTTAATTTTTAAGCATTCGTTATTAAAGGTATCAAGAATTGTTTCGTAGTTATAAGCATTACAACCACGTGACTTAATTTCATTTGAAAGGTCATTGGCAATAGTTAAAGTTAAGCCAGAACCAGTTAGAACTTTTGCACCAACTTTTAGCACACCAACAATAAGGCCATAACTTCTTTGCCCACCATAGGCACGTGAAACAAGAGCATCTGAGGCCATATATAAGCCAGGTCCTTCAATATCACTATCACCTGAACGTCTGCGGTTATAGATTCTTCGACCTTGCTTTTCGACATACGTTTTATAATGAGCAGCAGAAGGATCATACGCTGTATTGTACTGACCACGAGGATTGATATCGCTGGCATCAACCCAATGAAAAAGAATTTTTTCTTTTTTAATGGTGGACATATACTTCGAAATATCTTGTCTCATGCCTTCGCCGAGTTCTTTATCCGTCATCGAAAAAGCTGGAAAAGCCAAAAGTGCAAGAGTCGTAAAGAGAGTTAAATTCTTAAGATTTAATGTCATAAATGCCTCATAGGATGTATGGCATTTTTTAACATAAATAAGCATTTGAAGGGATTATTGAATAATAATTACAGGGTCTTAATTAGGTTGTGGCCAATTTAAAGGTCATGAATAGGCTTAAAGCTACCATCAATCCCCCACTAAGCTTCACAAACTTACCTAGATACTTATCCCTGATCTTTGACTCGTATTTTGCAGTCACAAAGACAAGTAACCCAAACCAGCCAAATGAACCTAAAGCGAGCCCAAGTGAAGTCAAAAAAATATTCAAACGAGATAGATCAAAGAGCTCAAGGCTCTTCACAAAAGTTCCAAGTCCCGTCATGGTAATAATCAAAGTCGGATTAGAGGTATAGATAATCACGCCGAGTAAAAAGCCAGACGCCAGACGAGCAGGGCTTTGTGCCGAATCTTTAACTTCGACTTCTTTAGCTTTTGAAAGAAGTTCTTTTAAACCCAAAATAAAAATCAAAGCGATACCGCCCGCTTTAAAATAGAAGATAGCTTGATCAGAAATTGTAAATAGTGAGATACCTGAAAGAATAACATAGAAGTAAATGAAGTCCATTAGTGAGCCGCCAAGTGCAATTGATAAAGCCTGAGCAGCACCACGGCGAATAAATGTATTGATGACCCAAATATTAATTGGACCAATTGGGATACACATTAGAAAGCCAATCACTAAACCAATAACCAACGCAATCATCAATTTCCCCAACTAACCGATTAACGAATAAATAAGCACAAAATGAGCGATAGCACCAAAGCAAACAAAAAGATGAAACACTTCGTGATAGCCATATCTTAAGGGTTTAAGTACCGGCCATCTTGTTCCATAAGCAATGGCCCCAATGGTGTAAAAAACTCCGCCAACAAAGAGTAAAGTAATATTTGTCGCCCCTAGCTTAGGGACAAGTTCCGAAACATACGGCAAGACCATATAACCAGGAATCATATAGATTAATGACCTTATATATTTTGGAAGATTTGGAAAAAACACAGACTGTCCGACTCCGATCAAAGCGATTACCCAAATCGTAGTTAAAAGCTTAAATCCTGAGTCATCGCCTAAAACCAATAAACAAATCGGCGTACATGAACCAGCAATCATGACGTAGATGGCACTATGATCAAATTTATTCATCAGGGCACGAGGTTTTGGCTCCCAATGGATGCGATGATAAAGAGCACTAACTCCAAACATACTTAAAAGACCAAAACTATAAATCAGGATCGAGACGATTTGAATAGAAGAAGTCGCCTTGGCCAAAAGCATGGCGCAAGCTCCGATGGAAACAAAAAACATCGCTTGGTGAGAATACCCTCGATAAAGAGGTTTTACTTTGTTCATTATTTTTCTTTGTTAACACAATTAAAGATGAGGTTCATCCCATGCTTGACATGCGATATCTCCACCTTGATCAACTGTAGGTGGTTCATCGTAATGTGTACAGAAATTACCAAATTCTTCAGGATTTATATCTAAATATAGCCATCTAACGGCGGCTTGATCATAGGATAAAGGGGCTTGAGCAAGTCTCATTTTAGCCCCAATCATGGCAAAATAATCAATGCTGATATAGTCCATTGATGATGTCGCAGGTATCACTCGTGATGGGATTTCTAAATGAGTAAGATAGTTTTTAAAAAGAGCATCAAAACTTCTAGATGTAGTAATATTGCTTTGGGTACTAGCAGCAAAGTTATGCCGAAGACCTAAAGTATGGCCAATTTCATGTGCCAATGTATGGGTAAGATAATCAAGAACGACTTGATCAAGATTTGAATTATTAACGCTAGGGAATTTTTCTTCAAAATATTTCTTACCCCATACCTTAAAACCAGATGGAACATAAATATAAGAAGACACAATATGACCATTTTCAGGGTTTAAACTAAAAATCCCCCTAGCTCCTCCATCATCATCACGATTTGAAAGGTAATCGATATAATTTGTACCAATTTTGAGAGCCTGATCTTTACTGGATGCCTTCTTTAAAAAAATAAGTTCTTTTCCAAGCGCCTTATTCCAATATTGTACTGCGGCCTTAAGAGATGGCATTAAATCTTGAGGAAAATTTTCGCCGTAAAGATAAGTTGCAGGCAATGATTGCTTAGAGGCGAAAATCTCATTATTTAAATTTGGAAAAGTTCCATAAACTCCAACCTGATCTGAATTAGAGTGGTTTTTTGAACTAAAATCAAGAGCAGGATCTCTAGAGATTTGAAAAGTCACTCGCTCGTATCCAGGGACATTTAAATCAACAGCTGCCAATAAATTCGACTTTGAATTATCAATTATTTTAAAAGATTTAAAATAAGACGAGGGAATAATATTTCTTTTTAACTGAGGATGGCTTAGATCTAGCTCGGTTTTATAGATTGAAGATTGATAATTAAGTGAAGTTAACCCTTTTTCAAAATCAACCACGTAACCTTCATCATTTTTACTTATAATATCAAACTGATAATGAAGTTCTTTATTGTCACTTTCTAAAATGAGCTGATTTCCATAAAAATAAAATGAAACCGAATAGGCCTTTGAGTAATTAGAAATCCCATCGGACTTAAGAATGCTTGAATTGAAAATCAATTTTTGAGTTAGAAAGTCTTTTGCTATTAAGACATCTGCAAACGCAGTGGACATTAAGCTAGCGATTATCATAAAAAGATAAGTTAATGACTTCATTGAAATCCCCTTTGAATTAATCCAGCATAAAACTTATTTATTTTTTAAAAGGGGAAACGATAACTTGATGTAATAATTACAGCTTATAACGAAGTTAAATGATTGTTTTTCTAAAGATACTCAAATTGCATTCATGAGAGAATTCTTTAAAGACTTCTACACCTCGTGTTGAGTGGCCTTTCTCGTCAATTGGCGGTGAATAGACAGCAATGCCAAACTCGCCTGGAACAACTCCAAAAATCGCACCACTGACACCACTTTTGGCCGGAACTCCGATGGAGTAAGCCCATTCACCAGATGAATCATACATGCCACAGGTAAACATTAAGCTTAAGACATCACCAACATACTTTGAAGGAATCGCAGACTTCTTTGTATTTGGATTAACTCCGGAATTTGCCAGTGTGGCGGCCATCATACTTAAGTCTTTTGTATCGACTAAGATTGAGCATTGTTTGAAGTACAAATCGAGAGTTTCATCGATTTTTTCATCGATAACATCAAAATGTCTTAAAAGATGCGCAATCGAGCGATTCCTGTGGGCCGTGAGTTTTTCTGATTCAAAGACATCATTACTAATTTCTAATTGATGTCCTGCAAAGGCTTCAAACATCGACATCATATTTGATTCACGGTTTTTTAAATTATTACCTTTGATTAAGGAGCTGATCGCGATGGCACCAGAGTTAATCATAGGATTATAAGGTCTGTGAGTTCTCTTTTCTAATTCAACGATAGAATTGAAAGCTTCTCCAGTTGGTTCAACCCCAACCTTGGAGATAACCTCTTCTCTTCCATACTCTGCTAGGGCCATACCATAAATAAATGGCTTAGAGGTTGATTGAAGTGTGAATTGTTTATCAAAATCTCCGGCACAAAATTGCTCACCATTTACAGTCGTAATAACAATGGCGAAATCCTGAGCGTTAGCTTTGGCAAGTTCTGGAATATAACTGGCAGGCTTTCCTGTCGACAACGAGCGGTATTTATTGTGGAGTAATTCGATAAGTGTTTGCATGGGCCTAATCTATACTGACTCATTCAAGCAATCAACAGCGTTTTCAAATTTACCTGACTTGAATGCTCTCTTCTGTCAAAAGAAGTTAGATGAAATCTGCCAGATTTTTGCTGGGGGGCTCATAATGGAATAATGAAAAGTTTTGTCTTAACACTTTTACTTATTTCATTTCAAAGTCTTTATGCTGGCTTAATACCTATTGAAGAGATTTTCTCTCCATCAGACTTGGATCACCCACCCTCAAAGTATTTTAAAGTTGCAGTTTTACAATGGGCCAATGCGATTGATACGCCAGTTGATGTCAGTCAAGCCGAAGCTGAACGTTATAAAGCAACGAACCGTGAGATCATCGCTGACTATATTGAGCAAGCCAGCCAAAATGGCGCTAAGCTTTTCATCACTCCTGAGATGGCCGTTGTCGGTTACCCTTATCAGCCACAGTACGGTGATAACTTCGCTTCAATAGCTCAGGCCAAGCCCTATGCAGAATATAAGAATGGAGCAACCTATCAATTTTTTAAAGAAATCGCTGCACGCTTAGAAATGTATTTGCATATAGCTTTTCTTGAAAAGATAGAAGGCCAAGAGAAATTCTACAACTCCGTCATGGTGATCTCTCCAAAAGGTGAACTCATTACGACATATCACAAGCAAAATCTTTTTGGTGGTGAAAATCGTTTTATCAAAATCGGATCGGGTGCTAAGACTTACCGTTCACCAGCAGGCACTATTGGTCTTGGTGTTTGCGCCGATATCTATGACTCTAACTTTTTAGCTCAATATAAAAATTTAAATATCGATGCTCTATCACTATCATCTTCTTGGACTATTCATAACTCTGCCTACGGTTACTACACTCGAGCGGCAAAAAATATTAACACAACCATTATGGGCGCCAATCATAGTTATTTCCCTGACGCTGGCGTTGTTAACGCTGATGGAAGTAAACAGTCCCATATCAGACAAAGCACAGGCCTTGCTTATGGGTTCCTACCTTTAAGCAATTAAACCTTAGCCAATTGTTAGACTAAACATTGAAGCCATCGAGTTTATTTTGAATATATGCGATAGTCAGGCATGGGAATATCAAGAGAACTTAAAAATGAATGGTTGCAACTCAGTGATGAAGACAAAGGTCGTATTGTCCGTATGGCCTGGGAAGATCGAACTTGCTTTGATGCTATTCAAATCCAATTTGGATTAACTCCAAACGAAGTCGTTAAATTTATGCGTACTCAACTTGATCTTAAAGCCTATACAAGGTGGAGAAGAAGAGCGAGCGAGCAGGGTCATCTTAAACATGCCAAAAAAAGACCTGAGGGAATTTCACGCTTTAAATGTAAAACTCAAAGGCTAGATGGAACTATTAAGGGGAGAAAATAAACTCTTTTTAATTGTAAATTATCAAGCAACGCAGCTCACCCGGCCAGGTGTGTTGGAACTTCTTTCAAAGATTATTTCGCCTTGATCAGATAGCGATTTTCATCGCAACTCACATTACTTACAGACCTCCAGTCCCATTCAGCCCCAGAGTAAATCGCATCCATAACCAAATAACCTGCTTTATTATATTTTGATTTTCTATTATCTATTTCGTTGTAATCGCCCCAATAGATAGGCTTAACAATTTCTGCCATCTGGGCAATGAAGCTACCTTTTACCAAAGTCAGATCTCTATTCCTAATTTCAATATGGCATCTGTTTTCATAGAGCGGGTCAACTTTATAGAGACTATGAAGCATAGTTCCCCAGATACGATACCATGTGCCAGCATGGTCTCCGCCAGATTCACCATCACACCTTTCTTCAAGGTCTCCGCGAATATCTATAAACTTGTTAAAAAAATTACTTAGTTTTTCGAAGGTTGAATAATTTCGAGTATAATCTGCATAGAATCTTGCTTCATTTCTTAATAGCTGATGAATCGTAAGAATAGCTTTAAAAAGGTCCCCCTTATTCAACTCTAGAGAATATTTAAATATCGAGTGAGGCGTAATCGAGTTGTCTTGTTGGCTCATTACCCATTCTTTAAGTTTTCCTTCTTTGCCACTAGAATAATCATAATCAGAATTACCCATAAGATAAGAAAGCAAGTCACTGTAGTTTTCTTTACTTTTTGTCAGCCCCTCAAAAAAGTCTTCTCTACTTTCGTGATAGTCTTTCAAGATGTCATGAAAGCATATTCCTAAAATTGTAGAATCAAGACTTAGCTTTGTCTGCCTTGGATATTTATAAGCATTTTTATAATAGAGATTACCTTCTTTACATTTTTTTATTTTTGCAACCCGAATTGATTTTTTCCTATTTTGTTGATTTTGATATAAATCTTTATATCGAGAACTCATGTCCAATTGTGAAAATGAACATATAGGATTGAGAAGATAGATTAGTGAAATAACTTTTAGTATACGCATAATTCATTATTCTTATCGGACTAACTAGACGGAAGTTTATACTCTCTCCAAATGTTGACTTTTTCGCCCCACTTTATTATCAGGCTAGTTGGAAAGCACTTAAATAAAAGCATTTCTATCTAATTGAAAGATGAAGAACTTATTTCGGTTTGAGTCAATAGCTCAGATTTCTAAAGAGCATTGCCCCGAAGAGCCAGCACTCACAATAAATAATAAATTATCTATGAGAATATCAGTTTTACTCTTTTCTCCATCCCTTCCAGAATAATTTCTAATGTCTCTTTATTTAACAGAGGATCTAGTTCGATATCCCGTATAACAAGATTTTCATAATTATGTTTAAGCTCACAAATAATCTCTTCAAATTTATCTTTATTTATCGAACATTTTTGTGCAGTCTCAGCGTAATGTCTTTTTAAAATTCTTTTAAATGCATAATGACCAGAATCCCCTACCTTCATTGCAAGTTTGAGCTTTTCAAGTGGCCTTTTTTCTCTTTTGTGTAAGAAATAACCACTCATGACGTCGTAAAATGGCGTTAGTCTAAATCCATCTTCCTCAAGAAAAATGCTAAAGTTTTTTCCATGTCCATCTGTTGCATAAAGAAGATCAAATACAATAATTGCTTTAAAGAAGTTTATGCGATCTTCAGAGTTTTTAGATGCCATCAAAAATCTGGAAATATCAACTATTCCAGGCCCCCCCTCAGATTGATACTTCTTATAAGGTGAAATACTTAATGCCTGGCACATGTCCTCTTGAGGTACTCTCAAGAGGATATTCTTTTCTTTGTAGTTTTTCCATTTTCGATCAAATCTTTCTATGATGAGAGCTTTTTGATCTCCAAAATGAGCGATTTTAGTATTGCATACCCTAAGTCCCATTTTTTTCATGATAAATAATGAGGCCCATTCATTGTCAATACTATCATCAAAGTTTACGTCTACTCCAAGTGCACCAATTGAAGTCTTAAATATATGTGTCGTTGGCGTGAGGCCATGAGGCTCATGCCATTTTCCGTCAATATTTAACAATGCTGTTTTTTCCTGCGCTCCCGCAATCGAAATCCGAAAGTCCTCTTCATCCATACCAAGTGGTGTCGTACTGCCAAGAGACTTTAATCTCTTTTCAATTTCATCATCATTGATAGGAGAATAATTCATTTCAAAGTCAGTTGGATGTTCACAATTTAGTGGTAAGAAAGATAGAGCACCAACACAATCTTTACCTATGACAGATAATAGATCAAAAGGCCTCGTACTCTCTGCTCCAAACTTTGTGGCAACTAATTTCTTAATATTATCGTTATCTGGAAGTAAATTATCAAAATATCTGGAAACAACCTCACCTTTGTAAGAATCCTCTTTCAAAGGAAATGATCTAGATATTTCAAAACCGTTTTGAATCCACTCTTCATCATATTGAAAGGAAATTTCTCCACTCGTTGATTTTTTTAAAATTCCAACAAAGACAGTATTTAAAAATATATTCAATGATTTTGATTTCATATTTTACCTTGAAGTCATCATTAATCGTTTAGCAGATCAATCATTTTTCTTGCTTTTGAATCACGACTTCTTTCTTTTGTTGTATTTAAGTTCGATAAGGACAGATTAATTTTTAAAGCTTGTATGACTTTAAATAATGACTCTAAAGTTCCACGTCCATTTTCAATATCGCTTATAGTTGCTTGTCTCATATTGATGATATTCGCGAGTTGATCTTGGCTCATCCCAGAATTTTTACGCAGTCTTTTAAGGGCAACTCCTAATATTTCTGGAGTATTAATATTTTCTATCAGAATATCTTTGCTCATAAGCTCCTCATACGAATAAAGGTATAGGATAATTATATACTGATTTTAGTATACAACAACTTAATACGAAAATCCGTATAAAAAATACTTATACTGATTTTAGTATAGATATAAAAATCATAATAATATTAATAACTTACATTTAAACATAAGCATAATTCCTGCGCTATGAACCAAGCACAAAGGATATGCGAGGATATGGGTTCCAGCACACTTGGCCGGATTCAATTTGTTATGCTGAGATATAATTTCCAAATAGCTATTATTATAACTTAATTCCAGAGTTTTACTAAGTCTCTAAAAAATAGCCTATTAAATTTTACTAATAGTAATGGAGTTTAAATTTGACTAGGCAGCTTTCTTCGATGAAGTAGCCATCGCTTTTTTAATAAGTAAATACGTTTTCAAAATATCTTTCTTTAAACAATGCTTCCGGCCAAGTGTGTTGGAACTACTTTGTATACGTAAGCGGTGCTTCCAGCTAAGTGTGTTGGAACCTTTCTACCAAAATAGCTTAATACCACCCGCGATTAAATATACAGGCCAGATCACCATCAGGGAGTTTTTCACATTTTTTAATTTCATCGTTAAAAAGTTGTCCTACATTTCCAAGAGTAGTTTCATTTTCAATATCATCCCAAGAAGTCCATAAATATCGGCCTCGACTTCGAACCATTAATTTTCTTTTATTTCTATCAAAGCGAATTTGATATGGACGTCCCCATGGATCAATCCAGAATGGCATACCATTAATCTTTACTTCATCATAGTCAAGTCCACAACCATCGATTTTTCGAAACATATCAGAAAAGTGTTCAGGAAATCGCTCACAAGTGTCCACATAAGATAGATAGCTGTGAATCAAGCTAACAAAAAAATGTGCTACCCCTATGTTTGAATCCGCTTCAAAGCGACGACTCAATTTATGTTGAGGTTTATGATCTATTTTATAGTCACGATAAAAATCATTGGAGATCGAACCAGTAGCTGCTCCAAGAAGAAATAATATTATCACTTTCGCAAAATTTTTCCAATTCTTAGGATATATATTTTGTGTAGCTTTACTATTTTGCTCAATGTTCTCAAAAGTCATATTCCATCCAAAGTAATATTAAATAATTAATTAAAATCCCAAGTACATGTCTTTGAATAGGTTTTATCAACCTCTGCCGCAAAGTCATGATACAGGGCATTTAGAGTTCTTGTAACTGATGTCGTTCGAGCAGGATCATTATCACATCCATAGTAAGATGATGGCCCAAAAGGGTCATTGCAATCATAAACTTCACGCCCACATGTCGTCCAATTGGCATCATAGTGCCAACGGTGGCAGCCCTCATAATTATAATTCACCTGCTTAGTTACAGGCTCACACTTAATTCCAACTACATTCTCATATCTTCCACAGCTTCTAAGAGTTCGAGAAAATGCCTCATCACTTTCACAGACTCTATATAGGTTCCAGCACACTTGGCCGGATGCTATTTGTTATCTAATTATAAATTCTTTTTAAATTCTTCAAACGCCCAACTTTCATTTTCGTTATCACACCATCTTTTTATTTCACCAAAGTCTATAGGATGCTGACTAGCCACAAGTACAGCTTGATCCAAGCCTTCTCTGTCTTTGAAATAGATAAATGAAGCCAGTCGATCTTTTACACAATCTGTTGGGCTCAAGATTTTTATCACTTGAGAATCCACAATTCTCTCGTCAGGGATGATTGAATAATCTTCTCCAATTCCCAAAGGAACGCTTCCAGGAAACTCAACGAACAAGGATTTACATTCAGGATGAATATAATTTCGACCGTGTTTAATAAAGCCTATCTCATTCATAGCTTTCTCAAGGCCTTGAGTAAAAATACTACCTTTAACAAAATCTAAATCACCCGATTTATAAGCACCATTCGTGTAGACTGATACAACAGCACCACCTACTAGAATTGTATCTATGCCTTTGCGTTTCAAATGACTTGCAACAAACTCCCATAATTCTGTTTCATTGCATTTCCTGAAGTCGATCTTCATTGAACACGACCAATAACTGGTTTACCAGCACGTCTTGGCCTTGCTCTTTGTTTGAACAATCTCTCTTTATCATCAAGACTCATTGATGAATGAACGATGCCAACCATTTCCATTAAAGGCTTTGTTAATGGATTTTTTTTATTAAAAAAATAGACACGACTACGCCCAACTGTTTTTGAAACGATGACGCCTGCGTCTTCAAACTTCTTCAATTGATTTTGTACCGCTGATACAGATGCTTCTATACCTCTAGCGATAGCGCGTGGGTGCATCTCTCCGTAGTGGTAAAGATACAGTAATATAAACCCTGCTTTTTCTGTTCCAAATATCTTATCAATCATAGCACTCATTGTACCATGTTATCGGTCATATGAACTATAATTTAAGACATAATATCTATTAAACAGGTTAATTACACGTATTTTCAGGTATATAGGCAATCTAATTAATTAATTCAATCCAAGAGTAAGTCTAATCAAGGAAGATAGTGAAAAACAAACCTTTGAAGTCATTTAAGAAGCGAATTTCTATCTCTTAAAGCTAATCATTTCCAAGCAACGCACATCACCCGGCCAAGTGTGTTGGAACTTCTTCAGAAATGTTCCGCAAGTCTGTTGAAATTTATTTAAAAGCTATTTCTCAATCGCATAATCTTTGTCTATTTTTTTTCTTTAATAATCTGCTTTTTATGAAACCAACCTTTTTCTTTTCGAAATTTTTGATCTTCCACCCATTCATTGTCCTCAAGCTCAATAAGGCTTGATGAGTTAGTTAAAAAACCATTCAAATAGAATGAAGAGGTTGGTAACTCCAGAACATAATTAGACTTATCTTGGCAAGGATCCATATAGTCCTTACTTAACCTATTGTTAAAGTTCTCTTTATCTTGAATAGATATTAACTCAGAAGTCTTTTTCTTTATTGAGCAAAAATTATATCCAACAAACATAAAATCACGTTCAGTTTTATTTGTATGTTTTTTATAAAAACTCTTCATTTCGTCTGACACATATTTAAGAAAGAATGACTTAGTCAATTTTAAATCTTGTCCACCAGTTTCAATAGCTTTGAATAAATAAGCGTACTTAGGACTTCTTAAGTCTGACTTGAATTTAAACCAAAGCATAGTGCCGCTTTCATCCGGGTTTGCAAATGCATACCAATTATCTTCTCTTGGCTCATAAAAAGATATTATTTTTTTGTTTTTTACATCCATAACTCGCAAGTACCTAAAAAATGCCTTCATTGATGAACCGAGATTATCTCGACGGACAAGTAAGGTTTGATCAAATTTTTTTGGATCAATTATATTGGATGCCATACTCACATAGTGAGTTAAGTTCTTCTTGACCCCATTTTTGTTTACAATAAATGAAGCGAAAGCACTTTCAAAACAATGCTCTGTATCGTGATGATCTTTACCGTAAAGATACTTATCGCCCTTTAACATTTCAGCACAATATTTTTCCCTTGATCGGGCATTAACAAATGCTCCGATAACTTTACTTTTTTCATCTGGCTCTGAATAAAGAGGAAGAACGGAGTATTCATTAATAGTTTCGGTAACTTTTAATTCACAGTTTTTATCAATCATCCCACAAAGCTTAGCTTGAGCTGATTTAGCATCCTCAATATTTGTTAAATCCGAAATATAGAATTTAAAGAAATACATATTGAAGTCATCGCTAGCGAATACACTCATTGAGAAAAAGAAAAGAATAGTAAATCTAAGCATTAGTTATCACCTAAGTTTTTTGATCAATCTCTTTTAGTCGATTGTACACGCAGCTTAATTATACTGAGATTTCTATGCTGATATTAAATAAAAAAACCTCTGATCACTTGCGCTTTCAGAGGCTTTTATAAAGTGGAGGATTCTTTAGAATCACTCATAAGTATCTATTATTAAAGCAATTTGTTAAATCACTTAGCAAAACTTAGCATAAAAATGGCTCTGATTGAACGACATCTTGAGCAACGAAAAAACCCTCGAAGTTCGAGGGTTTTAGAAAAGAAAAAAGCCGCAAGCATTTGTTTCTGCCATAGGTTCTTATGATTATCCAAGCTACAAGCTATGGGTCACTCAAACTAATGCCTCTATCCTTACTCGCCACATTATCTGACCAGCGACTGTAATTCGCTGGCTATAATGATAATCAAAAACGCTCCTTGCCTTCGCTTAGAGTTGGTCCTTGGTCATTACAGTTCTGTGTTTGGCCAAGGAAGCTGATAGAGAAAATTCATATTACAGATGAACTTTCAGACTACTTCCACACTCAAAACCTGGGTCAATTTATTACCCTCCGTTAGAGATTAAGTAATTTTCTCGTCCCAAACTTAAATGGTCAATGAATACTCAGCAAAAATACTTTACATTTTCTTACACCTAACAGCATCTATAAGGCAACGAATGACTCATATAATTTCAAGTGGTTATATTTAAAGGTCACAAATTGTGACCTTTAAATATCGACCTCATTCATCATCTTTTAACCCAATCCTTTTACGGTTCGGAACCAGCCGCGGAGTAAGCATTTCCTCGTAAACATCAAGCCGTTCAAAAACTACTTTGAACAATTTTGAAGTATCTCTTTCAAGTTGATCCATTTTGTCTCGAAGCTCTTTTTCAAGTAACAGAAAGCTTCTAAGCTTAGTAAAGATACGCATGATCGAAATATTCATTTGGATAGCCTGCTTGCTTCCCAAGACTGATGAAAGCATGGCGACACCATTTTCAGTAAAGGCGTAAGGAAGAAATTTTCTAGCACCAATTGCCTGCTTAAAAGATACAGATTGTTCGCTAAGGTTATCTCTTTCAACTTCAGTAAGTTGGATCATAAAGTCCATAGGAAAGCGCTCAATATTTCTTTTAACTGATTGGTTAAGCACCTTTGTCTGAACCCCATAAAGCTCTGCAAGATCGCTATCAAGCATCACTCTATGCCCACGAACAATGTAGATCATTCCCTCAATACGATTAAGCACTGAACTATCATTCATAGCTCGCTCCTTTTCGATAAAATGTTCACTACATTATCCCCAAAACTGATTTGATCTGGAACAAACTGCAAGCAGTCCGTTGCTCCTTTGGTATCAACTCCAGCAAGCACTAAGTAGATATCCATTG
>Ga0100402_1001822_pt1 | contig 24361 bp, 22 predicted proteins | sample CryGeyme20150102_FD_80419 | JGI IMG/M metagenome (GOLD analysis project Ga0100402, IMG submission 80419) | Groundwater microbial communities from Crystal Geyser aquifers in Utah, USA - Crystal Geyser metaG 2015-0102 | ecosystem: Environmental > Aquatic > Deep subsurface > Groundwater | place...
GTAGTAGTAGTAGTAGTAGTAGTAGTAGTAGTAGTAGTAGTAGTAGTAGTAGTAGTAGCAGGCGAGTACTACGGTAGTAGTAGTAGTAGTCTACTAGACTAGTAGTCTACTACCTGGTGTGGTGCAGTAGTACGGTAGTCTACTACCAGGGTACTGGTAGTTCTTATTTACTCCGTATTTCATCTCAGGTCCTCGTGCAACTCAAATCCCAGTATCCCTTCCGATCCCATTGGCTATAGAACGACAGAAATGTTACAGATACTAAGACAACAGCTGCGTTACCAGAGCCGCAAACCAGTACTAGTAACCATGTTTGTTGTGGTCTGCACAGTATTTTGGGTATTGTCGAGTACGCTAAGAAAAGCGAAATATTTGCGCTACCGTCCAGGTTCGACACAGGAAAAGGATGAAGAGATTGTGAATTTTGCCCGTCTTCGACATCATCGCAAATTCAGTGGAAAACACTTGTTTGAAAATATCCCCAACAACAATACAAATCAGCACGAAAGAAATGAATTAAAACGCTGGTTGTGTTCAAAATGGGCAGTATTTACGCTATCTCGCATGGATAGCACAACTCTCATTATTCGGGAGATTGAAGATGCCATGCCTAGCAAGGATTGGTGTACAGCAATTGTCATGACAGAAGCAAAGCGAAAGCATTATGAAAGTCTACAAAAATATCATAACGATAGCCAGCGTCGCCTTCACATGATATCTTTGTCGCACGTGGAACAACAAGGAGGAGCCACCAGTTACTTCATTCAGACTCAACTCAGCGGCACGGACGTCCAGCTGTCTTCCTTATTGTCGCCTGATGAAACCAAGTCACTGCAGAGCATCAATAAGAATGCTGGGTATTTATATGTTCTCCAGCATGGGGCTGACTATGTCCTGGATTTTGAATACGGTGCCGAACTGTCAGTTCACTGGAAAAACTTGGAAGAGACCTTTTTCCATTCCAACGATCAGATTCGCGTCGACGTCCCCTTGATTGGAAATGTCCAGATTCTGAATCCCAATCCGTATATTTTTCAAAGTGAATACACCATGCTTGGATCTACTTGGCCGCGTGGATACCCTTATCTCAAACAACACGAGCGCCCACAGTCAATGTTCAATACGATTGCGTTGAACAAAATAATCCAAAAGTCGTCCGTGGGTGTGGTTCAACAGACTTCATCACAGCCTGATCTTGATGCTCTAGGAATTAAAATGATGACAGGGACTACAACAGAAACCTCGCATTATCAAAAAATTGCCACCATAAACAAGAACCCACTCCTTGTTCCGGGCCATGCTGTCGCTCCCTATAATTCCAAGGCAACACTCCACACGCCAGCTACTCTTTGGGCCTTGCTATTACCAACATCACTTCCAAGTCGTATTGCTGATGTGTGGCGTTCATATATGGCACAAACTCTTATGAGGAATATGAATCTCAAGACACTGATTGTTCCTCCTTCACAACCACAGATTGGTTCTCGTGAGCAAGTTAAAAATCGTATGGAGGCAGCAAATACTTCTATTGGTTCCACTCCACCAAGATTCACGGATGAACAATTACAAATGGACAGCTATATCTCCACCCAAGTTTCCGATTTGTTGCACAGTTTGGAGCAATTCACTATTACAAATGACAATGTTACGTCGTTATCTGAAAATTTTGAGAACTTGTATATTCACCTTTACGAAGAAGGATTTTTGGAAGACAAAGATGTCTTGTTGGTGCAGCAATGGCTACGAGCACTCATGGAGAACTCATACAACTTTGATGTCTACCATAGTAGAGCTTCAACTCCATACTACCAAAATGTGGTAGTCATGGGGCAATTCAACTATGCCACAATTCCAAAGCAAATATTACCCACCACCAACGGAAGTTCACACAAGGGAGACTTAAAAGACAAAGAAACTGTGATTGTTCAAGAGGACTCCATAGAAAATGTAGCATTTTGGGTTCAGAAGTGGAGAGAAGTCTTTGCACATGTTGTGGTACGAGGTCCATTTTCACCAGAACAACTTGAAATGCTTCAACTGGACTACAATATTGAAGCATTCGGGCTAGATGGCAGTCAATGGATATCAATGCTGCAGGGCGGTGACAAAGGATATTATTCTCCCATTGCCAATCTCATAGCAACTTTAGAGGATTACAAAGACCAAGACAAGATTGATGGCATCATGTATGTCCATGATGATTTACTTTTGAACATTTCAGATTTTCAAGTTGGACCTGCAAAACAGGCATCAATGTATAATTTTCCTCCTGATCAGATTTTTGCATCATCAGATACTGACGGATCAGGCTATTTGGATCCGCGATCCATTTCTGATCCTAGTCGGACGTACAGCATTTATAGGGATGGATCTCTATCCCAAGGCACTGACCAGAAGTTTGGCACTGACCAGGATGCACTATTGCGTTCACTGGGTCCCTGGCCTTGGCACAAAGATTATTGTATCCCACGCCTTGTCAATTTGGCAAAGGACTCTCGAGTTGACCCTTACCGAGAGAAAAAGGGCGTCGGCGCTGGGTCCATTCTGATCCCTCCTGCGGAGCAATCTGACTTTCTTTACGTGCCAACGGCTTATGCTCAAGACTTCATTGACATTGCCAGTTTGTTTTTAGATCATCAAGTGTTTTTGGAATGTGCATTACCCACAATTGTGGATATGCTGCGACAGAAAACGCAAGTGCAAGTAGGCACACGTAAGCTTTGCACAAGTTGGGATGAAACTCGAGGTACCAGCAAAATGCTTGAACGCTGCCAAGGTACTGCATTAGCGAATGAGGAATCACACAATGCATCTTTTGGCCTCTATCACCCGTTCAAGCTCTCCAATGGACTCTCCTCTTGGGATGCCATCTTTGATTTGGTCACTTATAGACATGGCACACAATAGGAACAAATACAACTGTTCGGTAACCGAGTTTGCCAAAAAATTGTGACATTGTCACAGCCGTAATACAATATGACTTTTCCCTTTTTTGCATATGTTTCCTGTGACTGGTCATACTACCCCACACTGCTGAAACACAAATCTTCAGCCGAACCACCACCACCAGCCGAAGAACCTGATCAACAATCAACAACTCTCCGGATCAAGCCACAACTTGATGAGTGTGATGGACTTGTAGAGTTTCAATTGACTGGCCCTGAGCATGCCATCATCAAGAGGGTCAGTGAGGACTTTGAGATATTCAACATGATTACAACTGAGATCCAAGCCAAGAGAGTCGATCTGATTCATGTCCGGCTCCAGTTCAACACCATCTGTGCTGATATTCCATGCTTGTGCATGCAAGCGTATCTCAATCTGGTTGCAGATATTGTCCGCAGCAAGGCCTTTGAAAATGGAGTAAGGAACCTCCTGCTACCTAATCACGCCAATCTCACTGATGATGAGACAGAAGCATTGGAACGACGTATGGATCCAAAGAAGCAAGCAGCTCAAGAAGAAGCACAGCAGCTTCAAAAGCTTTCACTCAAAGACAAGCTTGCTTTGAATATAAAGAAAAGGAAGTTAGGAGCAGGTCTCCCTGATGATGGTGCTTTCGCGTCATTGTCTGTGCATGTTGAGGTGGGTAAGCTCATTTCTGTGTATGTTGAAGTGGGTAAGCTCATTTGGTGTGCTACTTCTGACTGTGTGAACGTCTCTTTAGTGAAGCCAACTATATTTCCTTGCCAGTCAAGAATTCCCCGTCCCATGCATTTTTACCGGGGTCTGTAAAAAAGACTCGAGTAGTCAAAGTCGGCGCATGGCTGATTGAGTGGAGGCAGCTTTATCTTGAATTGATCAGTTTACAAGCTGTCCTCCCTTATTCCGCAACAACATTCTTAGCAAGCTTGATTTAATCTGCCAAAGACATCCTCAGTTCTTGCGCCGTTGGTGATAGCTGAGTCTGACCGATAGTGTCTTCCAGAGACCTTCAGTTTGGGAAACATCGTCGTCTAGAAACTCGATTGTTCTTTTCTGTGAAGGGTTCCTGCGGAAGGGGCGACCATCGCCATTGGAAATAGCGAGAGTCAAAGGCATTGCGACACTGCGACACCAATAGCGGTAGAAAAAAGCAATGCAGTCTTCGGATACGTCGATTTGGTGGTATCACTAGGCTCGTCCACAAAGTCTAGATCGGATTTGGTAAATAGTCTACAATCCTTTTCTTTAAGATGCTGTTGAGGGTCGTAGATAAGGTTCCTCACATTTGAAAATGGGTGTGCTTCTTCTTGGGTCCCGTCAGTTGGCGTTAATTTCTTCAGCTCAGACGTGGCAAACGAACCCCGATCTTCCTTGATACGTTTGAGCACTCCCAAGATCCTTTCATCATTACGGATTCTTATCCTTGACAGACTGTAAAGCTGACAAAACCTCCGCGTTTCGTCGTTTCGACTCGGCGTCTATCGACGGTTCCTTTAGAATCAAGGCTGACTTCCAATCAGTTGATGCGTATTCCAATGTTGCGGCATTGTCATGCATGGCATCATTACCAGCTTGGTTATCTAGCATTTGCATAAATAGCTAAATGGAGCTCACTTCGAAACGATTAGATTTACCTTCGACAGCTGGCGGAGATCCTCGGTTTTTTTCAACAATTTCTTCGAGTGGTGGGACCGCAATGACAGTATCTGACTCAGCCTTGCCTTCATCTTCATTTGCTCCGCCAGCAGCAATAATTCGTTTCCATGAATTCCTTGTTTCGTACAGGAAATCTAGCGCCCTTTCGACCTTTGTTGAAAAGTCTGGCGAGGTTGGAATGGGAGTATCACCGGATATGTTGCATTCTTCGGCAAGTGGGCCGTTGTCTACCACTGATTCGGCCAAGCATGCCATACGTCTCCAAGAGTCATCCATTGTTTGAAGCTGCATGAGGATGTCTTCGTCTTCATCATGAATAATGCGATCAAAACAAGCCCACGCATCTGGAATGGACTGAGTATCCTCTTGGTGCCATCTGATGATTTCGTGCTTGTCGACGGCACTGATGAATTCTTGAGATTTTTTCAAAAGAGTTGATTTGTCAACAAGAGCTGCATCTGACCAAGACGCTTCCAAATCAACAAGGCTCTCCCATGTATCACCAAGAGCTTCCAATGCAAATTTGATATTTTCATTGGCTTTGAGCCGATCTGATAGGACATTTTGTTCGCTCGCAGCTTGTTGACTCTCCCAGGTGATCTGGTTAAGCTGCACCTCAGCCTCTGCACCAAGTGCAGCCATGTTGTCCAATACGTTCACAAGTTCCATCTCAGCCTGATATCCGGTGGCGTCACTATCAATCGCAGGATCAATCTTAGACTCAATTCCCTGACGTTGATTCTCCGTAAAAGTTGAAGATTCCACTCGTGAGAGAGGTAAGATTGATTGAGGTGTTAACCCCTGTGACATGTCGACTTCCTGTCCGGCTGAAGTAGGAGATAACGCTTTCGCCACCAACTCATTGGGACCAGTATTGTCTTCAATGGGTACTTTCTGGTTTTTGTCTTCCATGGCTACATCCATGTCAGGCTGAAAAGAGGATCGTGAAAAATTTCTAAAGGGGGGCCTAAGGTTCTCAAAAGAATGAGATGTCATCATCTCCTCTTTGTTGTTGACATTTTGCCCAAATGACATTGTAGATTCAAGCTGGGCGGGACTGTCAGAATTGGTTTCCTCAATACAGTTTTCCTCCGTGGACAGACCTGCATCTGCGTCTTTGGTGGAACCAATTTTCACCTTGGAATCAGCAAATTTCTTCCAAGAGTCTTTCATTTCCTCGAGAGCTATAATAATTTGCCTGTCGCTATCATTCATAGACTCTTCGACTTTTTGCCAAGCATCGGCTTGTTGTGACTGTTTAGTAAGATATACTGTCTCCTCTGCAGCCTTCTTGCTTTCTTCTTGTTCAATCTCAAGTTTTCTGTTACGAGAGATCTCCGTATCATTCATTTCTTCAACGAGCACCTCACGTGAGAAAGTCGGAAGTGCATTTGTTTCCCCGTGACTACCCCGTGACCTATTGGATTCATCAGCTACAGTGGACACGTCCATTCCTTCAGGAGTAGGCGTCGACATCGTCATTGGAAGGAATGGCTCCGTATTGCTGCTGAGCAGGGTTGCCGCTTCTTCGAGCTCCTGTAGAAGTTCAACACAATACGTCTTATCGTCGTCAACGTTCAATGTTACCGTACTGTCGGTCGATCCAATACCCTTGTGATCAGGTGATATACTGAGTATAGTGTCATCTTTCCACGACGGCATCATCGTACCGAATTCAGTCCTGCGAGGTGTATTCGTTACTGGAACATCTTGATAGTACACTTTCTGCCACAATTGCTTGGTTTGTTCCACCGTCCCAGAAAGAGGTGCTGGAATGACGACAGAAGAGGACGACAGATCAGTTTGTACCTTCTTGTCAGATTTCACAGATTCTATCGATTCCACAAGAATCGTCTTCTCTGCTGTGACTATTCTTTGTGGTTGTTCCATTTTGTGCAATCGTTCCTTACGATTCTTTTGGGATGCCAACATTTGAAAGGATGCACGTAATTCGCGCAATGCCGAATGTAGCTTTTGATCCGACTTAGACCATTCTTCATCCACGTTATGCCAGGCGTGTGCTTGAGCTGTTGCCGTCTCGGCCTCCACTGCCAGTTGTGTATGCTGTTGAAATACACGTTCCAGCTGTTGTTTTTCGGCCCGTTCTTCTTCGATCATCATCGAATCAAATGCTTTTGCAGATTTTAGTGGTAGTCGTAATGATTCACTGGACGTATTTGTCTCGTCGGAAACAATACTGGAACGAAAAAGGGAAGACGAGCAAGCTGCTGCTGCTCCTCGCAGGGAATCTGCATTCGGATGTCGGATAATCGTCTGTTCGGCTGATACATCTGCGACAGATGGAATTTTGGTAGACGTTTCTTTTGGAAGGACTGTCATTGTGGGTCGATCTTTGACGGGATTAGCATTTGATAAAGGTTGAGTAGCAGCAGCAGCAGTAGCAGCAACAGCAGTGGCAGTAGTAATGCTACTAGCAGTGGGTGTGGGTGTATGCATGACCTTGCCAAAACTCGTTTGATTGTTCATTTTTTTTGACAAGATATGAGCATCTTTGGTCTTCAAATGCTTCAATACAAAATTCCAGTCATTACTATTCATGATGGCACCATTGATGGACAATGAAGTATGACTATGATGAGTAGTATTGGTATTGGTATTGGTATTGGTAGTAGTAGTGGGAATACTTTTTGTTGGTGGGGGTGTTGGTGTTAGTGAAAAAAAATTCTTCTTGGTCTTGCTTGTCATTTGAAGGAGTGGTGCTCCTGCTGTTCTCATTGTTGTTGCTGTTGCTGTTGCTGTTGTTGCCGTTGTTGTTGTCATGGCTGGCTGCGACATCGACGCAAAATGAGGTAGAAAAGATGACTTCTTCTTCTTCTGTTTCTGTTTGATAGACGCCAACGATGATTTTTTCTCCTTCTCGGAAGGAACAGAAATAATACTATTGATGGATGTTTTGGTATTGATGGTGTTACAATTTGACAGTTTGTTTTTTCGTTCTGCTTGTTCTTCTTCTTTGGCACTTTCTTTTGCCTTCCTCTGTTGTTTGGAGGTAGCCGCCGCAATGGCAGCAGCCGCTGCAATATTCATTTCTGTTCCTTTCATGTTGGATACTTTTATTTTTTCAGGAGCAGCATAAGAAGCTGTTGTTGTTGCTGCTGCTGCTGATACTGACGGCTGCAGCAGAATCTGTTGCTTCCTGTTGTACCTGTCATTACTGTGTATCTTTGTAGTGGTAATACTTTCGCTTTCAGTAGTACAAATCTCATGCAACATTTGATTTTTTGTTTGTTGTTGCAAATGTTTAAAACTAGTATCCAAACTTTCTGGAATATCCCTGAATGTATCCATAAAATGAAGTTGTTGCTGCTTGTGGGATTGTTGTTGTTGTTGTTGTTGTTGTTGTCGTCTTTGAATGGCTCGTTGTTGAATAGCAGTATCATGCTGCCATCTTGATCTCATTGATGTTCCCTTACGAACAATTTCTGGTGCAGCTGCTGTTAAAGTAGCATCGGCAGCATTCCGTCTAGTATCATCACTCAAAAATACTGTAGGTGGTTCTTTTTGTTGCTGTTGTTGTTGTTGTTTAGCATAATGATGATGTTGTTGTTGTTGTTGATGTTGATGATGATGATCAACAATACCACCACGACGAGGAACACCATGATTGTGATGGGGAAACGTATTTTGATTTGGATGATTGGAATTCCACGCCCAACAACAACAACAACAACCACCACCAAAACCACCAACAACAACATCATTGTAGGAAACATTACTACAAGCAAACAACACCATGCAAAAAAAGAAGATCCAATAGTTACCACCACCACCAACAACAGGATGGTTGCGGCGGAAGCAGTACGGGTACCTGAGGGTAAATGATGACATGGTTTCAATTTTCAATTATAATACCAGTAGGAGTATGGTCTTTCAGCTTTCAGCTTTCAGCAGCGGAGGGATAATCCTGTACCAGCAGTAGTCTACTAGAGTAGTAGGTAAGTCTACTAGAGTAGTAGGTAGTTTATTCCTCGTCAAGCTTGTCTTGTAAATTAGACGTTCCAGTTTTTTAGTTTTTTTTAGTAGTCTAATAGTCAAGCAGTACAGTAGGACAAGTAGTTTGCTTCTGCTGTATGCTGTTTACTGTTTGCTTGCTGTGATTAGCTACTAGCTGATACCCCTACTACAACAGTGTAATGTAATGGGAACGATCACACTGTTGTGTTTGCGCCTCAGTCATAATATTATTATTATTATTACTGATTATTTTTTAGAAAAAAATTACCAAGGTAGTATGACCCCAACCCAAGCATTCGCTTTTATTAAATAAAAAACTTGGATATCTAATTTTGCAGGGATCACAACAATGGGCTCGCACAACGCGCCAAGGCTACGCAAGGGCAACCATTGGCACTCCCCAAAGGGTTTGGTGTTCGGGTCTATAGCTAGAATATAGAACAGCACAGCAGGGAAGCAATAAGCAGTGTTTCTGTTGCCGGCACTGGGAGACCACAGGCACTGTGCAGCGAGACAAGTCTCCCAATTGATTTATCATTTATCAAACATCGCATCGAGTGAATGATGGATCCACAGTAGGTCTACAATTCTACACAAATCCCATTGTCCACCATCCACCACCACAATGACAAATAAGACGACACCCATAGTACATGAGTGATTTTGTCTTCCAGCATTGGGTTTTCTCTCTCTCGTACACACACTCTCATGCACTCGGATACTTGATAGCCTAGTTGTTGGGCACATGTTCAATTTCAATTGTGATGCCATGTTTTGTCCTTAACTGTGAGTGCATGAGGTGATGTGACATCAAGGGTCATTGTAGGGTCACCCAATTCAGAAAATTCATACTACTACTGTATCTCAAAAGGTGGTATTTCGACTTGGTCATTGGTGTCCATGGCTTCTTGCTTGCTGATAGACTCAAAAATGTCATGCCAGATCTGAGCATCAGAGCCTGCCTTTTGGATACGAGATACAAGTGGCCACCACAGGCTGAGGTGACGAGTGAAATAATGGTTACATGATCTGTTGTTAGTATCATCCACAAAAAGCAAGGATATGCAGCTGGTGGTCTTCTTAAAAAAATTTAGCTGAAGGAACTTTAGCTTAAGGGTCGTCCTTAACATTATTTAATTTCGCCAAATTATTCAATAAAAAAAACTTGAATATCTAATTTACGGGATCACAGCTCTAGTATGGAACGTTTTGCACTCACACATCACACACACAAATACTGGCCTACTCATATTATTATTATTACTCCTCTATTGCTTTTATAAAAGAGTTGTTGGCTCTTATTGAAAAATGAACCCAGGTGGACCGTGGCTGTTGACCCTGTATTATTTTTATTTATTTTGTGATGATTGCGGGATTCAGTTGTTTGTCCTCTATTCAAGCTGCTCCAATTGGTCCAAGATTGCTCTAACAAGAACCAATGGCAACAGAGGAACAACAGGACCACCGGCTCCACACCAAGAGGCAAGGCTAGAGACAAGTTGTTTGAGTGGAAAGATGTCCGCCCAAAACCAAGCGAAGTTCATTCCAACAAGACATTCCAAGGAACAAGTATATTGACTGCTCTCATCAAAGGAACAAGAACTGCTGCTGGGTGGTAAAGAAGATCAACAACAAATGCAGTAAAAGCAAAAAATGCATAGGTTGTGCTTTTTTGTTTGCGATTCAGTGATACAATTGGCCTTTGGCAATGATAAGTTTGCATATTTGCATCATTCTTTTCGCAATATTTTAGTACGTAGTATCGTCACCGTTGCTCTTTTGCTGCTTTGGTTGTTGTTTGGCGGTCGTGCATTGCAGTCCAGTGCAGTGCAGTGCAGTGCAGTGCAGTGCAGTGCAGTGCAGTGCAGTGCAGTGCAGTGCACGTGCAGTGCCATGGCAAAAAGCTTGTGCTGTGGTTTCTTGTTGTTGAAACCGAATCGATCGATCGTGTCGTTCAAAATCGGTTGCTTCTCCGGCTCTCGCTGTCGTTCCGGAAACGCGTTCCGGAAAAGTCCCCAGGCAATCTCTGGCTGAATAAGAGTAAACTACCATGATCCACCTGGGCCCATTTTGTAAAGCTTTGCTAAAAAATACTCCGAGTAGTCTTGAGCGAAAATTACCTACGAGACTAGTACTCGAGTAGCTACTAGTAGCTACTCTAGTCTACTAGTAGTACGAGTAGTAGTTTTTTCTGAATCATCTTTTTTTCATTTTGATTGTCCCTTCTGTTTTCGGCATATTTTTGTCTGAATCAGAACTACTACCTGTAGCTTTGCTAGGTCTACTACCTACGCAAAAACTAATTCTGTGAAAGTTTTCTGGTGGTAATAAGCAACACAGCAACACAGCAACACGCAACCTCCACTGTGCTCCAGTGCTTCAGTGTTACAGTGTTACCAACGAATAATAGTATAATTAAATTCACGAAGCAGTAGACTAGGTACTGTTCTGAATTACTTGCAAGTAATACAGCATTTGCTTTGAAAGCCTTCAGAAGACATCATGTTAGGTCTTACTACTACAAGTAGTAGCACTCGCTCAGGTTCAACATTATCATTATTTGTCCGCCGTCGTATTGCTGGCATGAACATGAACATGAACATGACACATATATCAAAGCAACAACATCATCATCTCGGATTCGCTCCAATGTTGTCATTCAATTATTATAATAATAATATGTCCTATTCGTCTTCCAGTCCACAAGATGCCATGGATTTGGCAAAATCACAATTGAAATTACAATCACAAACAACGGCTTCTACAAGCAAAGGAGGAGAAGGTGGTAGTGGCAGTGGTAGTGGCGGCAGTACTAGTACTAGTGGTAGTACTAGTACTAGTGGTAGTACTAGTACTAGTGGTAGTACTAGTACTAGTACTAGTGCTAGTACTAGTAGCTTGTTGGACAAATTGTTGATCAAAACAAGCATTAAAGGTCAACAACGACGCATTCAATTGGGAGAAGAATTGTTTCAAGCTGCGTTTCGACAATCCAATGATGCGTACGTTTATTGTATGTGTGTGTGTGTGCGTGGTTTCGTATTATTTAGAATTTTTACCATACAATACGATGGAACGGAAAGATTGTTGTCTCATTTCTTCTTTTTAAATTATTATTAATTTTGATTTTGATTTTGATATTTGATATCTAATAGACGATGGTACGGACCGGGTCGGATTCCACGAACCTTTCGTTCTCGCCATGCCATGGTCACGATGCATTTGTGGTTCTTGCACAAACGTCTCATTGCATCCAATGTTCACAATGGAAACTTATCCCAAGATGAATTACTGAGGGTTCAAGAAGAATTGTTTGAAATATTTTGGAACGATACCCTTTGTCGGATGCGAAAAGAAGGAGTACGAGAAATGAGTGTGAATAAATCACTCCTACAAGTACAACAGTACACATTTTTGCATCTCTTCCATTACGACCATATTTATCAGGCCTTGGCCTCCAGTCAATCGCATTTGGATCCAAGAGCTGACGATGACAATGCTGACGATGACAATGCTGACGATGACGATGATGACAATATGGACTCTTTGGAGGCTCAGGCCATGGCCATGGCACCACCTGCCACAAATGATGGAGATGAACATGAACCAGACGGAGAGGAACATATGGATCCACTGAGTGTCCTGGATCCCAACCTAGATTTGACCAAGGAAGAAAATCGTATTACTGAATTGAAAAAACTCATCTGGATGCACATCCTGGTCCGAGATCCTCAGGCGAAACAATCTGACGATCATCTACAACGATTGGCATGGTACATTGAATTGCAGTACCAGAATATTTTGGTGGACTGGCCCGGAAAGTACGTTAGTCAGGCTCGTGTTGCCTGGATCGATTTGCCAGATTTTCGTACCCTCAAGGACAACTCTGGTCACACAATACCATCCGTACCGGTTCATCCCGACGATGTTGTTCCCGAACCTTGGTTGCCAAATATTACCCTTCGAGGGCAAACATACTATTGGAATACAGAAACTCGTGAATCACAATGGGAACGTCCCACTAGCCACTAGCCACTAACTAGTTCACGAAAAAGAAATTATGATAGCAAATTCAAATTTATATTCAAATTCAAATTCAATTCCAGCAGTGTAAGTTTTACACAGTAGTTTTACACAGTAGTTTTATAGCATCCTACAGTATTTATTTTATCCAATCCTATATACTATATACTATATCCTATATCCTATATATCCAGAGTTTTGACTTGTACAATGTACAATGAACATTATTTTATTTTCCCTTGCCAGCACTACCCTTGGGAACCTTTTTGAAACGTCGCTTGACACTGCCACAGGGAGGACAGCTCCAATTTGCTGGCAAATCAGCCCATGCTTTAGGTCCTTTGGTGAACACGTAACCACAATCCAAACAAACGTAATCACCGGGACTTCCATCATCTTTTGGACCACCACCAAAAAAGTAGAGACGCGAAGTAGACATATTGCCGCCAGCAGTTGTGGTTTTAGTTGTAGTTGTAGTTGTAGTAGCCACGTTGGCAGTAGTAATCATTCGACTGGAAGGAGCTGTAATAAAGGCACTGGTAGATCTACTCATGGCAACAGCCGCCAGCAAAAAAAATGTAACGATTGTTTGAAGGGAAACCACAACCACCATGTTGATATCGGAAAAATAAATTGAATCGAATTTTGTGAACGGTTGTTGTTTGTACAGTAGTAGACTAGACTAGACTAGCAGGTCAAAATAAATAATTATGTATGTATGCACAATTGACGAGATTTATTTTAGTTGCCGTCGATGTGTTGTTTGTATGCTATTATTAATTTATTACTAGCTGTACTACTACTACGTACTAGCTAGAGTGAGGCTGACATGGCTGCGATTGCTTCTCGTTGGTTTTAAGAATGCTGTAGCTAACGAAGGTTAGACCTACAGTTGTCCTAACCCTTGTAGTGCTCTTGCTATCGTCAACCAGTGATTGTACTACTAAAGCTACTACTACTAGTAGTGACACTACTAGCTACTAGAGTACTGTAGCTACTAGTACTACGTAGTCTACTCGATTAATTAAAAAAGTTAATCATAGTAAGACAGATGCATTTTTGGAAACCGGGGCAATGTTCTGTGCATCTGCCATGCCTCTGGATTTTCAGAAAACGAGTTTAAAGATCACAATGGCAAAAATACTGGTGTTGTATTTCAATGAAATCACCATAGTAATTACTATTCAGCATACATAAAATCTAATTAATGTATAGGCTAATAGATTTGGTCCTAAAGAAGAAACTGGGTAATTTGATTATGTTCTTTTCATTAAACACAGCACCACTTTCATTCTCAGAATTTTCCAGGATAATGCTGCTGCCGGGAGCTCCATGCATCATCAACAGGCCAGCTTCAGTGCTTCTTCTTGTCCTGCTTCTCTCTATCCTCACCCTTTTGGATTCGCATCCTACTCCAACTGGAAATATGCAGGTACTAGTTTCCTCTCCTGATATACTCCTCACACCCTCACCACCACCACCCACAGCAGGAGGTCAAGGACAGTATATACTACAATGATGTTATTCTTTTGAAAATAAACTTGATGATACTAAATAATTGTGAGGATCTTGGGATAGGAGATGCACATCTCATATTCCTGTGATTGGTTTATTTCTACATGTAAATATTATGTATATGGTAGTACACAATGCTCATTATGGGTGATGATTCAAGGGGGAAATGTGTCCTCTCCCCTTGGGTTCGGGATAAAACAATATGGGAGAAGGAACTTCTACTAGCTACCGTATGTTGGAAAAAAGATTCGGCTTTTCAAATGAGAAGATCCATAATACTAGTCTACTACCAGTAGCTACAGTACTCAGTAGAGGTCTACTACTAAGAAATAATACGAGTAATTACTCTCTAGTAGTAGAGTAGGACCAACAGCCAGCCAGTAGAGACTACAGTACACCAGTACGAATACTAGATATTATGCATCCATGCCGCTGTTCTACTTCTTGACCTAAAGACACTAATACGAGTAGACTACAATACTCTATTGCTCCGCGTACTCTATTCCAGAATAAGTATTTCAATTTTCAATTCAACAAGCCTGGATCTAAAAATCTATCCATCCATCCATCCATCCACCCTCGTATACTAAATACAGTACTTTATTACTGTTGTGCACTGTAGCAATATAACAATATATAACAACATAAAGCATCATCATCACAATGGGAATTCTACGATACTTTGTTTTGCCAACATTTGGATTGGTTCATGTTGCTGCTATTTATGCCTGCAAGGATGTGATGACATTTGGGGGAATCATCCGTTCAGCCGATGTAGCTACCGAACTAGATGAAAAATCAATTCGTCAAAAAACAATGCTTGGTAGGTTCATTGTTCATTGATTGTCATTATTTGTTGTTGTCATTATTTGTTGTTGTCATTATTTGTTGTTGTCATTATTTGTTGTTAATTGTTCTTTGCTGCATGTTCCATAATATTGTCTATTTTTGTATTCCTGCTGTTTGCCAATGCTGTTGGCATTTCTCATTGAATTCCTGCTTCTTGATTTTTCCTTTCTCACACACTGCTCTCTCTCAATCTGTCTTTCTCTCTTATACCGTTATTATTACCCATTACCCCCATCATTTACTCTCTTTATTCCTTCTTAAATGTAAAAGGAACCATTCGTGGACTCAATGCTGCCATGCTGTGTCTTTGTGGTTGGTCTGTTTTTGCCAAGGCTTGTCACAGTGATACTCGAAAAGTTATTGCCATGGCTGAAACGGTACTCTTTACCTGTGTTACGGCAGATGCTATGCATCTCAAAACGAATCATCTGATCAATTTAGGACTTACTCTGCTAGCATTGGGCGGAAGTATTATTGATTCCTTGGAACCTGGAATCTACAAAAACCTCTTCCACAACATCAGCAGTACCAGCAGTACCAGCAACAACAGCAGAAAGTAACAAGAAGTAATACTATGAACTATGAACAAACACACCACACACGCACGCACACACACACACACACACACACACAAACACACTTTGTTTATTGTTTATTGTGGACAGTACTTCTTTATAATTCGTCGTGTGATTTGTACACATCCTCGTCTTCCGTACACAATTTACAAGTCAGAGGACAAATTTCTTTCATAAAGTCGGGATTCTTGCGACATTCACGCTGTTTCTCCCACCAGGGACAATGTCCCGACAAGTCCATACATTTTTTGTGATGTATAACAAGACGTTGGTATTGTTCATCACTGGTAATTTTCCAAACTGCCACCATACTGGCCTTGGACAATCGGTACCGTCCTGGTGAATCCGGTCGGGTATCGACACGAGCATCACGGACCCACCACTCGTGGGTGAGCATCGTAGTATGGGAGGCAATATGACCCGGCTCTAACGTAACCTTTTTGTGTCCCGTCGAACCGTGCATCCACAAGATTTCGACAGGATAGGGATGTTCATTAACGAATTCGACCTGTACCTCAATCTGTTTCCACATCCACGTTTCGAATTCTGTTCGATCCGATGTTTGGATGCGAGAAATGTTGGTAGAACTGTTCAATGGTTGTCCCCGTCGAACAAATAAGAATATAGGTTTCCCCTCTTTTCGTAATGTGTCTCCGTCTGGCACGTTAAAGAATCGGGTCAAAGCATTGTGACGATTATACCGTACTTTGACAGTTTGAAGTTTATCCCACCACATTCCTGATTGGCAATTGGCACAACGGCACAACCAAAAACCAAACAATGAACAATACAAAGTACGTAGTGAGTAGGTGTTATCAGGTAAGAAATAATCTGTGTGAATCCATCCAACATCCAACATCCAACATTCAAATATCAACAGAACAACAGAACAACAAAAAGTGAAATTGTTTCTTCTTCTTCTTCTTCTTCTTTGGCCTTCCCTATCTTATACTCTCTCGTTCGTTCTGCCTTTCTTTCTTTCTTTCTTACCTTGTTCGGACATGGCAGCAAAGGGATACGGGAATACCATTTCGTCATCACACAATGTTTCTACTTGTTGCGGTGTAACGAATGCCATTAACAAATTTCGTTCCAGTAATTCATTTTCGTCAAACATGACCGTTTCGAGTTGTGTGAGACTGACAATATGCATTACTCGACTCACTGTGTTTGTGTTTGTATGTTTGTTTGTTTGTTTGTTTGTGTGCATTTATCATTTTTATGAATGTAAAAAGTTGTTTTTAAAAAAGGAGGAAGGGCTATGATGAGAGATTGCTTTTGCTTTTGCTTTTACTTTTGGTTTTGTTTCTTTGTTTGTCACAATACACAATACACAACACACAATACGTACTGGCCTCTTGAACTTTAAACATATCCTTGAGTTTTCTGCGTTGATATCTGTGTCCACCATAATTCCAGTGAAATTGGAATCCACCACCACCACCACCACCACCACCACCACCCCAGTGATTATTTCCACCACTACCACCGCCACCACCCGATCCAGCCTGTCCTTGTTGGTGTGGTGATCGTCCTGTACGATCGTATGACTTTCGTGAACTCTCATCACTCAGTATTTCAAAAGCATGCACGACCTGGTGAAATTCTTCTGCCGCCTGTTCCGGTGGAATATCCTTTCGTTTATCTGGATGTGTATTCAATGCCTTTTTACGATATGCCGTCTTAATTTCCTTGCTTGTAGCCGTTCTAGAAACTCCTAATATCTTGTACAAGTTGGTTTCTTTTTTCTTCTTTCCTGTTGTTGATGATGCTTCTGCCATTAAAATAAATGATGGCATTTTCATGGACCACCTTGATGATGATGATGATGATGGAACTGGAACCATGGGTTGATTCATCTCTTGCAGTATCATCATCAGCATCAGCAGCAGCAGCAGCATCATCATCATCGTATGCAGCAGCATGATCAGCAATGAACAATAAAATTCACCATACAATCGTTAACTTTTGATTCGGTTTTGGTTGTGTCTCACTGCTTTGGGTGTGTTGGGTGGCTGCTTGCTAAATAATAGTCATTCCTGTGCAGGGACAGGTGTGAGCAAAGAAATATTATTACTGTATTATTGTTAGTAGTCTTCTTTGGTCAAAATTTGTCTGCTGGTCAAAATCTTCGAGATCTTTTTTCGACTACTAGTAGCTACATACAGTAGTCTTCTAGCTAGAACTCAGCAGTAATTACAACTAATGACTTTTAACGAGGAGGTGTTCGCTCTAGTACCTCGTACCTCGTACCTACCAATACACGTGAAAAATTTGCTATGTTGCGATATTATTATCATTTAATTTTATTCAACCATCATTACATATTTTCACTTTTCACCAAACTCAGAATTCCGACTGCCAAATACGCTGTTGTATTATTATCATAAATAGATCTAATTATTTTACTACCATTAGCAACATATTGTTTTATGTAGAAAATTTTGTTTTTAGTTTGGCGAGGATGCAAATGATTACTACTTCATGTCGATTGGAGGAAGGGTGACAGACTCATACAGTCTGAGTTGTCAGGGCTACCAGGAGGTACCATCACTGGGTAAATTGAAGGTTGGAAGAAACTGGAGGAGGAAGCACAGGTCTTGTGAGCTAAGTCAGCCAGAACCTGAAGAACCTCTGAGTGATGGTCACAATGGTAGAGAAGGTTGCTGAGATGCCTTTTGGTGGTAGAAGGAAGAATGCTAAGAAGGAGAGGAGTTGTGTCTTTAGCAGTATGGTTATGAAGGTGGCATTGAAGATTGCAAAGAGTGAATAATCCAAGGGAAGAGGGTAAGAAGGCCGGAGAGGGGCCCAGTCAGACAACGGAGAGAGGATACCTGTTGTTGGTGAACCTTTCTCAGAAGTGCAGAGAGTTGGTGATGCTGCCAACCAAAAAGGTGGGAGGTAGGTAAAAGGAGCCAGTGTTGACAAAGCATTGAAACCGGGTGCAAAGGGGATCGTTGTCACTGGGAGGGCCCTCATAAAAAAAACAGAACAGTGCTTCAATGCAGTCCCCTCCTGACTCCTGGTAGCCTTCTTGCAGCAGATGTGGGCAGCATAAACTTGCTGGTGGCCTGGTGTACAAGATTCATCATGAAATGCCTCTAGGGGTGCCCAGGTAACCTCAACAGCAATACCCTGCTCCTGAAGAACCATAGGATCCTGGCTGAGAGCTGCACCTAAAGCTGATTGGCTGAGCTGGGAGGTGAAACCCAATATCCACATACATTTGTCATATTGTGGGTCCTGAATATTCCATGGGGACAGAAGAGCTCTGTTATCAAGAAGACTCTCTTGATTTGCCCACAAGTTTGTGGGGGAGTTGAACTGGTGGAGGAGTGCATGGTAGGAGAGATTGCGCCTGAGGTAGATGAGTCCTTCTGTGGGTTGCCCAGAATAATAGAGTAACCCCCATGAATGAATCTCCCAAGGGATCAAGGTTGATCAGGGAGGCAACCTGTGGGAGAGTCCAAGGTGATGGGCACCATTTTTGGGGATCAAAACCTGGAGTGGTTGGATCAGGGTAGACTTACCAGACAAAGGATGGGTCAATAGCAATCAGCTTAGTAGCATATACATTCTGGAAGGTCCATTTGGTGAGTGAACGCTTGTTAGAGTTGTTGTTGTTCATCAGAAGCGCGAACCTTGCGTAAATTCGCAAAGCTGGTGTATTTACATGTTTCAAAACCCTTAGCAGTGAGCGAACCGTATTCAAACTTAATACCAGCCCTGCCGTCGCAGCGTTGCCAAAGATGGACTTCACTATGAACCATCTGCCTCATCTGCAGAAACTGCAGGAGATGGAGATCAACTTGACGACATGTCCTGACTGTGCCACCTTCCTCCAACGCGCTCAGCATGTGGATTAAGTCAATCGCAGTCGTGGGTCGAATACGACTCCGTCCTTTGCGTCGGCTGCTGTTCCCAAAAAGAACAAAGGCAAAACAAATGGAGATTAGAACAGTCTTACAATGGCAATGAAGATACTCCGTCCCGTGACTGTTCAAATGCAACAAGAGAAAAGGACAGATTCTTCTTTTTTGAATAGCACTAGATTAAGTTCAAGGGGGGCCGTCCCAAAAGACAAGAATAGCCAAAATAGAGAGTTTCCATTTTGCCCAGTATTAGACCATTAGACCGTGAAAGCGCCTGTGGTATGCCATCATGCCATCTAAGGCTCATTCCATATTATGTGAACTCAGAACACTGAAAATAGTCTCTGCGGCTTTTTTAAAATACTTCTCTTGAGATGTATTGTTTATATTAATCGCAGACCGTAGGCAAATATCCACAGATGTGGCTTAAAAAGAGGTCAAAAATGAGCTGACACTGGAACCCTATTTATGTTATTGGTTGTCAAGCCTAGAATATTCCTGGAATTCCATCTTGATTCGTCTATTCTAGTTGTGGGAAAGGATAGATTCTTCACTGCCGTCTTCTGCATCTCGCATCTCGTTGCTGCTGTTGCTCCAGCTGCACCTGCTGCTTTTTCTGTTTTTGTTTCTTGGCTATGTTCATTATTATCTTTGGCATGATCAACCTGCATCATGTACATATGCGTCGGTTGTTGGATGACTTTCCTGTTCATTGTTGTGAGGCCTGCTCACAGTTATGTTGTCGTCACTGATGCTGGTCACTGAAAGTGAGCTACGATCGTTGTTATCCTCACTTTCAAAGTTGTTGCTGGCTGTTTTCTGGCGCCCGTCGTCATCATTGGTATTCACAACAATGCTTGTCTCGTTTGGACTGGTCGCATTAGATGTCGCAGCAACCATGTACTCGAGCATGTGTTCTTCGTCTTTTTGTTTCTCTATTATTTCATCACTGTCACCAAGCTCAGATGAAAATGTCCAATACGAAGAATTGTCGTTGTCGCTGTCGCTGTCTCTGTCGCTGTCTTTATTATTGCCCTGCTGACTGTTGTCCATTATGGTTGCGGTAGAATCAGCGACTGGTTGTGACATGCTGGTCTTTGGAACTTTGTTGGAATTCTGAGTAGCAGTGTAAGTCAGCCCAGACATTCGTCCAAAAACGGTTGCGTCCAAATTCCTTTTTGGAGACCTTCCGGTAGTAGCAGTAGCACCACGAGAGGAAGAAGACGATGATAAGGTCATTGGTCGACGTTTCACTCCGTCTTGCTGTTTCGTGTCTGCGTTTGTTTGCTGTGCAATCCCAGCAGACCAATCATTGGATTGTAAAACCCCCGCAGACCAATCTGATAAGGGCGATAGTTTCTTGTTCAAAAGAGACGGTCGCTTCTGTTGAAGCTTGAATCCATCTTGTTCCAGTGACTCCCAGACATTTACATTTTCGTAGTTGTCATCTGTTGTAAACATCTCCTCCTGGCAGATGCATGGTGGCAGTCTTCGACATACGAGACGTTGTTTCCAGGGTAGTTGAAAAGGCATGATGCAATCCTTTCTGCTGTCAGCACTGGCACGGACATTGGCATCAGAATTCGCATCAGCGCACAACATGATCAAGTCAGAGCAAATATCATCTCGAACCTGTTGGATTTTTTCATGGAACCTGTTCCTGACTTGGTAAGTGTATTTTTTTGCATAATCTCGTATATTTTGTAACAGTTTAACCGTCTGAAAGAGAATCTGTTTGGCCCTTGTTTTGATGGGCGAATCTTGGAATGGTTCTACTGGAGTTGTGGGTTCTGGTTCTGTTGAAGGATGGTGGAATCTAGCAGGATCCAATGGGGGGGTGCTGGTATCGCCGCAGACACGATCCTCATCGGGACCGATACGCGCTCTGCAGCTTCGACCCAAGTGGTAGTCTCCCCACTGGAATTGGAACGCGCAGTGGCAGTGGGGTTCACATGCCGCCACGCGCCAATCCCAACGGCACTTTTCAGATGTGGAAGGAATCACTCGATACGCCAGATAGTCTTTGGCAGCTTCTCCAAAGACGTCCAACCAGCTCCGATCGTCCACTTCTTCTGGACCTTCCACCACGAGACTTTTACTATTACTGCTACTGCTACTGCTACTGCTACTGCTACTGCTACTGCTACTACTACTACTACTGCTACTACTATCGTTTGCTACTGCTGTGATTGGCTCTTCTGCCATTTGTGCTGCTGCTGCTGCTGCTGTTGTTGTTGTTGTTATTATTAGAAGCTGCACTGCAAGAAACGACATGCAGCAGCAAAAATGCATGTTTGCTGTTGCTTGTAGCAGGATAACTAGGAACTTGATTTATGATGAGATAGACTAGCTAGTAGTAGTAGCAGCAACAATCCTGGAAGTTCGTTGTGCTGATGGAATTGTCATGTTGGTTGGTAGTCTAGTAGACTAGTTGGGTAGTTGGTACAAGTTGGTACTACTACCTGGTAGACTACTACTACTAGTAGCTACCAGGTACTCTACTAGTAGTAGCAATACTCCTCCTTGGTACGGTACTACCTACTAACTACCGTACCAGGGGGGTACAAGAACTACTCTTAAAAGTCTTGGTCAATAGTAATAAACATCATGATGTGGCTAAGCAACAACGCGTGCTGTACTACTACTGTAGCTAGCTACTGTAGTAGAAGCACCTGTGATGCTGTTTGATAACCATTCGTGCGTAAAATAACCGAATAAAAATAAATAATGATAATTAAGATGTTAAGACTACTACTAGACCTACTACTTTGGTCAATTTTTAATTTTTGTTTGCAGGTCAAAAGCAATCTTGGAGATTTTTTTTTGACTAAATACATAATGATAGTCAATAATAATTACTCTAGTAATACAGTAGAATGTCAAGGCCTGATTCCTTCCACTGAATTGGAAATAAAAACGAAGCCAAAGAGAATGCCCAAACCAAAACAATCTTGCGCAACGTTACGACATTATAATAATGTAATGCTCGCAATGAACACCATACCCATACCAAATACCAAATACTAAATTAAATCACCCTGGACAAGGTGACCAATCGCGTCCGTTCCGTTTCGGATGTTGTGGCCGTGAAGAAGCCTTCGATGACCTCTTCCCATTCCGAAATATCAATTTTGCGCAATTTTTTACAATCTTCGTTCGTGTCTTCACCCTCCAACACCAATTTCTGCAATTTAGACTTGGCGTTGGAAAACAAAATGGTCACGATATCCAGTGCCGCGCTTTCGCTTCCTAATCCAGTCAAATGTAAATATAAGGTCTCCAACCCTTGATTCAGCACGAGCATTTGTTGCAAGGCCAGCAGCTCGAGACTTTGCAAATTGCACTTTACCTCGAGGCTTTGCAAATTGGAGCAGCGAGCGAGAGCAATGCACACAGCAACAACACTGGCATCATCCAAGACAAGTTCCGGTAGTTTCAATGTTTTCAAATATGGAGCACGCAACAGGGCTCCGATTGATTCCGCCGTTACACTACCACCATCAGCCGGTCCAGGTCCAGACAAGGTCAGTTCCTCCAGGTGTTCCTTCTTGGTGAGTGCGGATGCTACTTCATCAATGTGATCATCCGTCAGGTCAATGTAGATTATATTGACCTGTTTGAGTTGTTCGCTAGCTCCATCCAAAAAGGTTCCGAGTGCACTAGGATCTACGCCGATACGTCCTTCGTGACGCGTAATGGCCGTCATGAGCACTTCAAGTTCTTCCAACGCTCCCAACCCTTCCAACAGAGGATCCAAACTGCAACCGTACAAGCAATCATCAAAGTGTCCCATTAAACTGCACCGCTTGAGGTGCTTCAGTACCAGGATGGTATCTCCCAGCTTTTCCCACGCTCGCTTGGCAGCTGCTTGCTTGGTATCCAATGCTTGACTTGCTTGACAACTACTACTCGAAATACTAGTGACACCGCTACTTGCAGAATAATTTTGTTTCTTGGAACTTTCGTCCATTTTTTTGTCCTTCTTGGAGGATTTTTTGCTTGATTTTTTCTTCTTCTTGTCCTTGCTGTCTTTTTTCTTTTTTTCTTTGCCCGATTCGCGCTGGGAACGATGTTGACTGGTAGGAAGAAGAATTCCGGACTTGTCTTCGCTCTCCTCATCACTTCCCTTGTAAATGTGCGTCATGACCAGTCCCCGCAACATCCACCAAAGTAATTTTTCTCCCGCGTGCTGCAACATGACGGTAATGGCTTGGATGGGAATGTATCCAAAGTCGATGACTTGACCATTCATTTGTCCCAGTAAAAGATACTTTAAACTTGCCAGACTTCCAATGGCCTTGCTGAGTTCCAACAGTTGGTTCAATGGAAAGGCCTCCACGAATTCCTTGGTCATTTGAATATGCACTTCTCTCACATTGGTATTCTCTTCAATAGCCGTCCTGAGATTGTACCAGTCGGTAGTGGGAATGTTATCGACTTGCAAGTGAAGATGGAGTTTGGTGAACGTCTTGTCGTTGGATTGGAGAAGAGAAAAATCGTCAGGGTTTTGCATCTTGATGGGCAGAGTACTATGTTTAAGATTTAAGATGGACGTTGATATTTGATATTATGTGAGGGTGTATTGTGTGTTGTGTATTGTGTATTGTGTCAGGTTAATGCACCATCTACCAGCAGCCAGTAACTCGTAGTGGTAGAGTGAGAAGTGAATATTATAAGCTGGAAAGAGATGGTAGACTACTAAATAAAATAAATACTGGTAGTCTACTACAGTGTACTAGCTAGAGTAGGAGTAGACTACTACTAGAGCGAATAGTACTAGCCAGTACTAGCTAGTAGTAGAGACTTCGTTTGTTTTTCAAGTCGAGAAGAACAAGAGTAGACTACTAGTACTAGAGTAAAGCTGACACTACCGTAGGATTTCTACACAAAAAATAATTTTGGATGCACATCTCACCCAAAACACAAAAAGAGTAGCGCAATGGAAAGCTCTCATCATTAGCTTTCCATTTA
>Ga0100402_1001828_pt1 | contig 24307 bp, 17 predicted proteins | sample CryGeyme20150102_FD_80419 | JGI IMG/M metagenome (GOLD analysis project Ga0100402, IMG submission 80419) | Groundwater microbial communities from Crystal Geyser aquifers in Utah, USA - Crystal Geyser metaG 2015-0102 | ecosystem: Environmental > Aquatic > Deep subsurface > Groundwater | place...
GGATCACAACTATGGCGCCCGCAGGGCGCCAAGGCCACCCGAAGGCAACCATTGGCACCCCGAAGGGTGACATAGTTGATCACAACCGGACCACACCCTCCATGGAGGAGGATAGGATCTACTGGCAGTAAAAGAATATAAAGTAGCACCGCAACAGAGAATGTTCTCAAGAGCGAAGACGTTCAATCAATTCGGCTTTCTTGCCGGATACCTTTAACCCCCGAGCCTTGAGCATTTCCTTAAGCTTGGGAACTGTCAATTTGCTGAAGTCCTCTCCAGTAGATGATGGCGCATGACTTGCGCTTTCGGCAGCGGGCTTTGGTTTGGGTGCGTTCTTTTGTTCTGCGGTAGATTCTTCCTCGTCAAGTTGCAAGGATACCTCTTGTTCAAGCATGGCAAAAAAATCGTCGTTTCCATCCGAATTCAATATAGCGTCCTTGTCGTTAATGTCCAAAGCACTTCCCAATTCTGACTCCAGTGAAGCAAAGAAATCGTCCTCGTCGTTCTCTGGGGTTCGTGTTCCTCGAAAGCCACCGCTCTTGTCCTCATCTCTTTTGTCCATGATATCGACAGAGTCAGCCAAATCAACTTCATTGAAAGAAGAGTCTTTGGTCTCACTCTCCATTGTTTTTGTTGTACTATCGCTACTCGTGTCAAGCGATGTAAAAAAGTCATCCATAAAAAAATCAGAGTCGCTCGAAGGTTGAGTTGGATTCTTCTTTTCTTGGGTTTCAATTTCGTCCATGAGCGAGGCGAAAAAATCGTCTTCTTCTTGTCCACTACTAGAGCTGTCAGCGGATGCAGGCGACGGCGAGGATGGCCCTGACGAGTCGCCTGTGCTCAAGTCTTTGTTCAAATCGGTCATGAGAGACGCAAAAAAGTCGTCTTGGCCACCAGATTTCTTCTTTGGAGCATCTGCTGGTGACACAAATTTACCCCAATCCTCATTGTTTTGATTTCGTTGTTGTTGTTGTCTGGTATTTCTCTCTCCGCTTTGTTGTCTTTGAGAAGGTGGTCGATTCCATTGGGCGTTTGCATCGCCCAAAGCGTCATCTTGTCTTGATCCAGGACGATAAGTCCACTCATCATCGGAAACAACTCCTCTATCCCCTCGACTGTTTTCCTTGTACCAGTCCCAATTCTTCTCGTTGCGCTTGCGTTCATCTTCTCCGTATGTTTCTCGCCTATTCTGGCCTCTCTGAACACGATCTTGACGTCGATTTCTTAATTCGGGTCCTCCTTTCATATTGCTTATCAAATCACGTCGGAAGCTTCCTGCTTTCCTACTACCATCAGAATCATACCCATCCGTAGTTTCTTCAAAATCGCGTTGGGTCACTGGTTGCTGAGGACCCGAGAGTCCCTTGAGAACTTCTGTATCTGTCAACTTACGAACATCTTCCGGATCCATCCATTCTTCAAACATGCTTCCGTAGGTGTAAAACCGTACAAAAATCTTTCCGTCCTTCAATCGACGAACAATACCGTCTTCGTTGAAAAATTTGCAGCTCTTGGTCACTTTGACCATGTCATCCACTTTTATCCCTAAATAGACTTTGATGGCTTCCTCGTCGACATGATTCTTTTTATCGGCACCAGCTTCGTCGACAATCACGCCATCCTCTTCATTTTGGTCTTCTTCCGGGTCCTCATATTCGAGATCTTCAAGTCCAAAATTTTCCACTTCCAGTTCGTTCAGTGCCACTTTTGTAGAAAGTAACGAAATTGTTTCGTAACAGATGAAATGCTATTAGCTTGAATATTTTGTCAAATCAGGCATCTCGTCTTGTATTAAAACAATTTCTTGAGAGCTTTTAGAAAACGTACCTGGAGCCGGCGGCAACTTTTTGTGTCCAATATGATTCACTGTTCCCATCCATGACCGGCAGAGGTCCAGTCTACGACAAGCGAAGAAACACTCGTACATGAGTTAAAAAGTCATGTTCTGTTTATTCATCATGGCACAATTTATTGCCGCTTCAAATCTTTCACTTTTACCCAAAACAAACAATTTTCGAAAGAAAAAACGTACCCTTGAATGGCTTCGTACACTTCGGGACACAATCGTAATTTAGCAAAGACGTAGCCCTGATATTTGACCTTTGTTTCTGTTACCATGCGATTAGCCCCGTGCGAACGCGTTTTAATTTCGGTCGGTACAACAAATTTGTATGCATCCGGCATATCTTTGCACGCCAAACGACACTGTCGCAGTAAATCCATTTCCAATCCTGCTACACAGTTAATCAAATACCAAAAGGGCTCTTCATCTTCTTCAACCTGCAAACGATTCCACAATCTGTTGTATAGTCTTGTCGTCGTCGTAGTAGTAGTAGTAGTAGTAGAGCCTCGCGGTGATGATGATGACGGTGTCGTTATCAGTAATGTCGTTGAAATGAATCGTACTGGAGGCGTAAGCTTTGGCGTCAATGTCGGTAGAATGTTGTAGGACCATCGTTCCTCCATCAGAGATCGTTGAGGAACAAATCCCTGCAAATGAAAGAAAAATCCTGATGCAACCAGGATCGATAGAAAATATCTATAAGTACCCATAATTCTTTGATTTCATATAAAACTAGTCCTCTAGGATAAATAATTGTTTGGGGAATAGCCAAGATTGTCTCTTCCAATTCAAAAGATGTTGGTTGTTGGTTATTGTACGGATAGACATCAGAGATCAGAGTGCAAGCAAAAAAGAAAAACGAAGGAAGCGAAGAATCAACGGCGGTAATGAAATCTGAAATAGATCGCACACACTACTATTCCTTCAAAATTTTCTCACGTCACTTTTATGTCTCACACTGGGACAAAAGTGTCAATCGAAAACGATAAGAACTCCAAATAATAAGCAGTAGAGTACTCTACAGTAGCTACTAGCTAGAATAGAATCGACTGCATACTGGCACAAGAAGAAGTAAGAAGTAGTACCATCACAGGCAACCGAGAGTCGATTGATCCAGCCAAAAACACAACGACAACACACAGAAGCCACCACACATGGAACTACATCATCTTTCCACTGATCATCATGACAGTCTTTTACTTGAATGTCGATATGGGAGAAGATAAAGCACTGCAGCTATTGCAAGGCAAAAAGAGCTCGGAATGTGTGACCGTAGAGACCAAACTTCAAATTGTTCCAACACAAGAATTGACCTCTATATTAGAGAGTCTTTCACGGTTTGATCACATCACACGATTGTTTATCAAAAGAATTGTCGCTTTACCAGCTCGAGCTCTGACCAACATCATCCGAAACCAATCTCGATTGGAATTTCTGTATCTACAGAATGTGTCGTTGTCGGGAGAACGACAAGATTTTCAGACGCTGGCATTAGCTATCCGTCAGCACGAGGGACTCAGAAAAGTACGCTTTTATATGTTACGACCATCCTTACGAACGACAGCATCATTGAATCCTATCGTATCGGCACTGGGATGTACACCTCGGTTGGAAGAAGTCTCTCTGATTTATTGTACCCTTCGCGATCATCATCCCATGGTGATGCTGGTCAATGTTGACAATAATAACAACGAAGAAGAAGCAGTGATAGTAGCAAACGATGATGATGATGATGATGATGATGATGATGATAATAATAATCATGATGCCGAGTTTCATTGGGATGGCCAGTCGGTGATTGATTTGTGTAGCTCCAAATCTCTCAAAGTATTGACACTAACATTTGGAGACGAACTCCAAGATATCCATATTGAACAAATGGCCCAGGCTCTTTCCATTTCCAAGAACTCAAGTAAATTGCAAAACATTTCCATTCGAGCTCATCATCTGGGCCCTACAGCCGGCGTATCTCTCGGCAAGTTACTGGATTCTAATTCGAAACTACAGCGATTGCGCATCCAGTTGTCCAGTGACGAACACGCCGTGCCTATTGTCGAAGCCTTGCATCGCAACACAAACCTACAACGCCTTGGATTGGTCTTACCTAAACTCGTACACTCTACTCCAATGAGAACTAAAGTATTGAGTAAATTGATCAATATGTTACGTCAGAGCAATTATGATTTACAGCAAATGGATTATGTTGCCAATAGTGGTGATGGTGATGATGGATGTCATCATGCAGAGCGAAAAGAAGAAATTCGATTCTATTGCAAAGTCAATCAGGCAGGACGCAAGAGTTTGATGCGAAAAGGCGCCACACGACGAGAATGGATGCAAACACTCTCGGAACACAACGATGATTTGTCCGTGTTGTATTACTTTTTGTCTCGCAATCCCAGCCTTTGTTTGGCTGTATTGACACGCATGAAAGCGCTGGAACAAACAACAACAGCTTCAACTGCTACTTCTTCTGCTTTGACTGCATCATCGAGTCCTGAGATGCCAAAAAATTGGACGACAGCAGTAGGTAACAAAAGAAAAAATGGTGAACATGTTGCATCAGATTCAACTAAGGATGGGCTGGCAAGGGCGGAAAAGAAGAGATGCAGGACAGATTCAACTTCCGCACTACTCTAGCTAACTTGTAGAATAAAAAAGATAAACAATCGACGAGTTGAATCATCGTCACTTTTTTCCAATACATGATTTTACTAATTGCATTCTTATTCTTACTGTGGTGGCTGTCTTAGCTTTCTGAATATTACTTTCCGCCACCCGCTCAGACAGCAAAATCTCTGCTGTACAATGAATTACCAGCGTTGCTGGTTGTAATTGTAGGGCGGTGGCACTCCGCCAAAACCAACTCCAAAACCTCTTTGGATCGGTGGTGGGCCTTGTCCATGAACCACCAAAGCGCCGGCATGCACCGCATCTGGGTGGAACGCCGTGGGAGGATTTCTCATAACACCTTCCCCTGTCTTTGGTGTGTGCTATGGAAGCAATCAAATCAAATCAAACGAAACACACACAAACATCAAAATGTGAGATCAAGTAACGTCGGCTGCAATAGAATTGTTTCATTCTGTAATTAACATTGCAGTACGTACATTCTTCACTTTGTAAATGTCGGCGAGAGTAGCATTCGACCCGACAAGTCCAGTTGCAGCAGGAGGCAATCCATGACTCTTGCCCTTTTTTTTCTTTTTCTCGTCTGCTTCCTTGTTCATCATTGTTAGCTTATACTCCTTTTCTGCGGGCTCATCAATTCGTTCTACATTGACCAGTCGTTTCATTGCCTTTTCCATTTCACTTTCTGGTTTTTCTTCTTCCTTCGAGGTTGGAGCATATCCGTTCATGGTCAAGGCAGGACCAGCCGCTCCAGGGACCGGCTGACCATTGTTTGTTCCTAAGGGCTGTTGCTGTTGCTGTGGTCCTCCTCCACCGTATTGGTTCAAAATATTGTTCGTAATGTCCTGGCGAGTTGGTGGCGGAGGAGGCTTCGGAGCAAAGGGATCGTCCACCACGGGCGAGGAAAAGCCGTAAAAATCACCGCTCACTGAACTTCTAGGAGCAAAAGCATCAACGGGTGGAGGAGCAAACAAATTTCCCGTTGGAACAGATTGCTGCTGCTGCTGCTGCTGCGGTTGTTGTTGTGACTGGAATTGCTGATATTGTTGTTGTTGGGGTGGTGGAGCTCCATAGGCGGATGGCTGACTCGCATAGGAGGGTGCAACAGAGGCAGCACTTGATGGATAGGCGTAGGAAGGCGCAACAGATGCCGGCGAAGCAAAGGCGGGAGGCGCTGGCGCCTGGTAGGTTGGAGTCGCAGGAGGAACCGAATAACCCTGATTGGGAGCATTGCTCAAAACGAGGGCACCAGATGTCGCTGCGGGTGACGGACCCTGGTACTGATTTCCCTGTGGTGGAGGCTGGGAATATCCGTACTGCTGTTGCTGTTGGTCATGGTGGTACCCGTTCTGTTGAGGAGATGGCTGAGCGTATTGGCCAGGCGGAGGATATGCACTGTAGTTGTTGTAGCCTACTGCCTGTGCCGGTGGAGCGTTGACTGCGACCGTTTGGGGTAGTACATCCAATCCCATCAAATCTGCCACTTCGGGAGCCGCTGGAGGTGGTGCCGTGTCTGAATGTGCTCTGCTTGCCAAATATTGTTTGCTTTCCTGCAAGGATGCATTGATCGCAGCCTGGAGGTCGCTGTCCTCTTCGTAACGATTTCTAGGAACAGGAAATCCAGAAGAAGAAGAAGAAACAGGAGGGGGAGACGAAGCATATCCACCATGGCTTCTATAGTCATGTGGCGGTCCTCTGATGGTAGGACGAATACCGATTTCGAACGCTTTCGGCATGGTAAAAAAACTCTGTCCGTCAATGAACATATCGTACTGACGAAATCCGGGAGTTGCATTCACGGGAGGAGCGGCATGAGCAAGGACCTGAAAAAACACAAATAAATGACAATCACAAGGGAACCGGGTTTGAGCTTTTTATTCTCTGATTTCTTTGGATACAATGAAAAATTTACTTTTTCGTCCATATATATATATATTCATAATATAATATAATACAAAACACAAAGCGACGCACCTTCATGACATGATTTCCCTTGGACGACCACGAATATTGAAAGGTAGAAGCCCGGCTGGTGGAGAAATGAATTTCGGTCCCATCCATGTACACTTGTCGTTTCCCTGAGGCGATGGACCAAATCACCACTACGTCGTGCTCTTCACCCCGACAATCGATTCCGGTCCTGCCTGCATCCAGTGCCTGACGATTTGGAAAACCGAAGCGCCTTTACAGTGATTATTATTATTATTATTATTATTGTTATCATTATTTGGAGTAATGAATGAATGAATGAATGGAATATAATGTATTCCATTCAAAAATAAATAGCAACAAAAAGAAGTAGAAGAAGACAGAAATTAGTGAGATATATAAAGATTTATAGTATCGTATCCAAAGAAAGTTCGTTCGCGCATCGGATCACAACAAGCACCAACACCAACAACAACAACGTTAAACAAATTGCAAATTGTACTACTAGTTCCTAGTACTCTACATAGTATCGGAGTTGTGTAACCACTTCCATCCCTCTACTAGTTGTAATTGTAATAATACCACATATAGAGTAAATAATAATCAGAGTGAACAATAAACGTACCATCGGATCTTTCTCTTGGTCGAAGCTACCGTCTTTCCAGCATTGACAGCCTGAAAATCAACTTGGTACACAGGAAATCGTGTCAAAAGGTCAGACATTCTGTTTTTGTTTGTTGTGTGTGTGTGTGTAACTGACTTCCAGTGCTATGGCGTTGGTCTTGGGGATTGTCGTCGTCGTCGTCGTCGTCGTCGTTGTTGTTGTTGTTGGAGTGGAAGTCTAAACTCTAGCTTTCTTTGGTGGTGGGTGGATCTCACTGTCAGTTTCAACGGATTTTGGATTCTTTTTGTTTGTTGTTGGTATTAAACTATTAAACTGTTGTTTCACACGGATGCACAATCAAGACTCAAGACTCAAGGAACCACTCTTTGGGAATGTTTTTCGAAGACTAAAAATCAGGTCTACAATAGGGAAGCTGTAGATCCTTTGCCACCACCAGTCTTTATAAGCGGGTTGCTGCTCTTAATAATAATCGATTGAATAATAAAACACTCGTAGTAGCTAGTTATAATGCTACTAGACTACTATTATCACGAACAGGACGAAAGGGCTTTTTGTAATGAACTCTCTTTTTTCCCTTTTTTTCCTTTTTTCCACTCAGATCGCATTATTACTACCATAATCTACACTGTTGTACGGTAGTACGGTAGAATAGCACATCTCCAGCCACCAGCCAGCAGCAGTAGAGAGTACTGTTGCGACGAGAAGCAAGCGGCATGTTGTACTTGTACTTGTAGCTAGTAGACTAGTACTGGTAGTCTACTACTAACCAGCAGCTAAAAAATGATGACGCCAGCCAAGTAGGCCACGCCAGGCCAGCATAAGCGCATAAAGCGCACAGTCGCTCTGTCGATCTTTTGCAAACGAAAATCCTCACTCTACTATGACAAGAAGCCACCAATGACGACGACTGTTTTCTTCTTCACAGCACAAATAATAATAATAATACACTGTAATTTATTTCACACAACATCAATTGATGGTCGGCTAAATTCCAAGAGGGCAAGAACACCGACATTCAAAATCAAGAATAGCAGAAGAAAAAAAAAAGCAGCAGGTTGGATGGGTGTCCACAGACCAAAATGTGGCTGTACCATCGGGTCTATCCTATCAATTTATCTCATGGCACTCCTTGTATTTTTTGCCTCCATGAATCATCGTCACAACAATTACAACAATAACCACAACAACATGGTCTTTGCAGCAGCAGCAGCAGCAGCAGCAACTGATGCTGATAATGACAATAATAATAATAATCATAATGAACACACCTGTTCCGTTGATGAAACCAATCCGAATGAAGAATGTCAGCAGCAACAACAAGAACAACAAGAAAAAGAAGGACCAGTACGATCTGAAAAACACCAAGCACAACAACAACAACAACAACAACAACAACAACAACAACAACAACCACCAGAACAAGAACAAGAACAAGAACAACAAAATATGCGAGCCCAAGAATTTCGCATGTTTCTTAATCATATGTTTACCAAGGTCGACGAACATGCTGCAACACTTAAGGGCAAACCGAATCTCAAGGCACAAGAAGATATGATTTTGAGTTCCTGGTTGGAATATTTTGAAATGGACAGTGATTTGGTATCGACCAGTCCACTTCAAATGCCAACAAAACATAGCGAAGGCGAAAAAGACGACAACAACAACAAGAACTATGCTAATAATAATAATAATAGTAATAATTGGCTGTACGAATTGTACCAGAAAACTCACGACGAATTGGCTCCGTCTCTCTTTTTTAAAGTATGGGACGAACGGGCACGACCTACCAAAGAGGAAATACGATTTTTATTGCAACTAGATGATCGAGCCTATCAAGAAGCCATCGTTTACGACAATCAAGGTCGAGAAACATTGGACGAAAACAAACTCATGAGCTATTTGTTTGCACCCTTTCGACATCGAGGATTTACAGCGGCGTTGTTGGACACCTTTGCTCGCGTTCTGTTGGGTCCTCTCAAGACGGTTGCATATGCCATTCCCAGTCCCGATAATCTCCAAGTACTGGCCAAATACGCACCTCTGGTAGAAGTAGGAGCCGGAACGGGATATTGGAGTGCTGTTCTGCAGCACCAATACGGTATGGACACCATTACAGCCTATGATTCCACTCCACCGGCATTTGATCCAGCGCAAGGCATTGATGATAATCTGTATTTTGATAGGACGTATACCAAAGTTTACAAGGGAACGTGTGAAACAATATTTGCGACGAACAATCCATCGATTAAAAATGCCGGCCAATACACGCTCTTGATGGTATGGCCCAACAACCCCGATAATGTTGATAATGCGAAAGAATTTCGTAGTCCTCGGTTGCCTCCCGTTTGGGACATGGATTGTGTGCAAACCTTTTTGGCAGCCGGTGGAACCCGTGTCATTTTGGTTGCCGAACGTGAAATCAATCTCCATATTTTACCCAGCCATCCGGAGAAAAACAGTGAAACTTTTCCAGAATCAGGATTGTGTGCAACCCGGGCTTTGCAAAAATTGTTGATGGACGAATTTCAATTGGTTCACCAAATGGATGTTCCAACTTGGTTTTATAGTGATGATTTAACGGTTTGGGAGAAAAAGAAAGGCACCGCACAAGAAGTATAGCTAAATAGAAGTTATGCATAGTAATAAACAAAGAGAGCCTATAGGGACAGATTTTCAATTTTGCATTCACCAGTCAATTGCATTGCATTGCATTGCTATTTTCATCTTCTACAGTCGATTTCACTGTGTTTTTTTTTTCGTTCGTCGAATGAGAACCAATTATGTTTCCTCTTTGTTCATTATTAGAGAATCGAACAACATGAATTTTCCTCCACGGTAGTCGTAGTGACCGTAGTTTTTGTTGTACCGGTATCACCAACGATTTTTTCTGTACTTGTTGCTGTCGTTGCGACAGCTCCTGTTGTTCCAATTTCTGTTGCCCCTGCTGCTTGAGTTTCTGAAGAAGGTACTGCAGGAGCAGGAGCAGGAGCGGGCACTGGAGGTGCTGGAGCAGGTGGTGGTGGAGGTGAAGGGTCTGCCACTGGTTCTGGGGTTGGCTCTGTCTCTGGTGTCGATTCCGGGGCTTCTGATTCTTCGTCCTGTTTCAGGTACGATTTGTCATCTTTCTTTGGTTGATAAAGTCTACTTTCAGGAACGTAGGCAACAGGTTCGCTGGCGACAGTACCCACTGGTTGTGCAATACGCTTGGGAGCGTCGGTATGTGTCGCCGCTGTGATGGTGATTTTGGGTTCACCGGATTGAGCAGCTGGTGTAATGCTGGGTTCCTTTTTAACAATGGTTGGTCCTGAACTACTGGATGTAACGACTGTGCCTCCTTTAAAGGTACGCGTTTTCCCACCGGTAGCAGGCTTCAGTTGAGCCTGTTGCCACGGCGCCAGTTGCACCTTCTTTGCCTCTTTCTTGTACACTACTGTCTCACCATGATCGACTTGGATATCGTTAAAATTAATCTCGGTAGGCGCACTTCCCGACATGGTTGCTTGTGTGATTTATTTCGTAAAAGTAATTTTACTACGTATTATTTTGAATTATTCCAATATATATTATTATTATTATTATTATTATTATTATTGATTTTGCTCATCACTACTAATTATTATCATCGATAGCTAATAATAAATAATGTTTAGAAGATCTTGGCGCGACTGCAATTAAATATTATGATATGACGATGGAAAAGTCATTACTATTTATGACTCCGTTTGAACGATTGTTAGTCGCACACAGTACTACTATTGTAGCTTTAATCCTATTGTATGTTGTGTGGAGGAAAAAAGAAGAAGCATCATCATCATCAAGCCTCACAGGCTCCATCATAGTATTCATCTTTCAGCCCTACTACTATTAAAGAGTACTACTACTAGTAGCTAGTACGAGAAAACTCGCCAGCTTATTACGAAACAAACTACTGATAGTAACAACATTCAAAACAATCTACTTTTTCGTTCTTGTACCGTACTTTCCTATCCAAAAACGATAGTCGTTCCTTGGGTGCTCCCTTATATTTACCAATGTGCGATACCTGCACAGATAAGGAAGAACGTGTGTTTTCATGTAACAACAAAAGTTGAGCTGCAAAGTCTATCCTGTATAAAAACAACAACACAACAACACAACACACAACGAGAATCAAGATACGATCGCTCTGTCAAATACCCAACATGAAAGATTCCAACCCTACCACAGCATCCATCAGTATCCCACCTACTAGTAGTAGCTACAGTAACAGCAGAATCATCACGAGAAAAAGAAATGGCAACGATCTACTCTTATTATTACGAGGACCTCTTTTGGTTGCCGTTGTGGTTGTTTCTATTCTCGTTTATGTTGTGCAGACCTTGTCTTGGACTGCCCTTGCTCAGATAGGTCTCTTGGGATTGGGGTGCTTGTTAACGTGTTACGATTCAGTACGCATCGGACACGATAGATTTCGAGAGTATGTTAATGAACAACTAGAAGGTCTAGTTTGGGACGATGTTCTGTACAAGTTCTTTCATCCCAATGTTATTTGGTGGCGATACTTTACGGATACGTTTTTGGGACATGCCGCCTGGGCCTATTGGCTGCCATCGACACCCGAACAAAGACGACGATTGCTACAAGCAACTCTTCATCTCGACAATGAAAGCGACGCACAGCACATTTTGTTTTCTCCCGGAGGGTACAAACATGTCGTCTTACCCAATTTCGTTTTGAAATGGTTGGATGGTGCTGGTAAGAACGATGTCAATGTCGCGGCTACAAACGAAGCCACTACTACCAATCAAAACTCGGTAGAGACCATATCAATCGACGAAGATCATGTTGTAATCGGTGGAAAGCCTACAGTCGAAGGAGACACGGATAGCTCTGCTTCATCAGTATCAGGGCTGGTAAACGAAGCGGAGTTTCCGGAGGAAGTCTTTTCAAGGAGCAAAGGGAGGAATCTTGCTACGAGTCAAAGAACCGAGAACAAATCCAAAGAAAAGAAAACATTGACAGCACCAGCAGATCCGTCCCTTGCGGAGACGTTTCAAGCTGTCCTGTTCGATACTGTCACCGAGTCCGTAAAAAACTTGTTATCGTATACTCCAAATCAAAAGCAAACAGCTGCAGTTGGCTTGGCAGCCGCTCTATCTCTGGGTGTTCAGCTGCGATACAGCAAACGTTCCCGTGCGATTGCCTTGGGATTTTTGGAAGCGTCGTCGGTTGCAGGACTTTCGGCCGTAGCTGTGGGTTCAGGTAGTCTGTTGTTGACCAAGATGCTGTTTTCCAACCAATTGCACGAGGGAAATATTGTGTCGTACATGTCCATACTTTTAAAGTGGAGAAAAAATGTGAGAAAGTTGTTATCCAGCGCAGACAGTAGTGTTTCAGGTGGGCAAGGAGATCGTTACAAAAAATGGGCATGCATACTAACAGCTCTGCTGATCATCGGTGTGAAACAGCTCAGAGGAGCCCAGCGACAGCGTTCGATAAATACTTAATGCGCAAAAAACAAATTGCATATGGAGCTACTTTAGTAATATCGAAATCGAATTGAATCTAAAGGAAACAATATCAATCTACCATCTGTTTCGTCCCATGGATAACTTTGTATGCCCGGGCATAGCTGTTTACAAGTTTGAACTTTGACACAAAAGGTGACAGTCTCGTAGCTAGCAACCGTACTTTTGCTACTAATGATACGCTCATACACCTGAAGTACCAAAAAGGTATCTTTCTTATGCGAAGCTCGATACCGTAGAGCATACTAGCTAGTACTAGTAGTCGAGAGAGTAGCCATGACTTTTTATGTGCTCTCACTTTTTTTAATCTTTACTGTATGGTCAAGAATCAGAACATGAAGATCGCTATCATTGCTACACTTGTCGTTGGAGCTGCAGCGTTCGCCCCAGCTCAAAATGGTCGCACATCCCCAGCTCTAAACTTGAATCTTCGCAATGAGATTGGCGCCCAAGCTCCTTTGGGTTATTTCGATCCCCTCCAAGTGTACGGTGATCCCGATAATGCGCCAGAAGACGACTTCAATAGACAACGTTGGGTTGAGTTGAAACACGGCCGTATTGCAATGCTGGCTGTTGTGGGATATCTCACTACATACGCCGGAATCCGTTTTCCAGGAGCTGAAACCATCCCCGGCGGATTTGCTGCACTCAGCGAAATCCCTGGAATGGTCTGGGCACAGATGATTGCCACGTGGGCAATGATGGAGGCCGCCAATCAAGATCAGAGTAAGACACCTTGGGCCAGTAATGAGAAAGTCATCAACTTCAAGGCTGATTTCATCGGAGACTTCCGCAATGGAGTCCTGGACTTTGGATGGGACAAACAATCCGAAGAATGGAAGCGAAACAAGCGAGCTGTTGAATTGAACCAAGGTCGCGCAGCTATGATGGGGATCACTGGACTCATGGTTCACGATCTTCTTGGAAACGTAGACGAAATCATTCCAAAATTTTGACTCGAATAGTCAAAGTTGAGTCTCTTCATGACAAAGACAATGGCATAATACTGTTTGAAAAGTCTTTCCAAACATGTTCCAATAATAGTTTTCGTGAATCCGTTTAATTCTTAGCATGCAACAATCTGATAGACGACATGAGTCACAATGCAAGTCATTAGGCTGTTGCTGGTAGCTTGGAAATTGGAAATAGCAGAAGTACTCATCCTAGCGGTAGAAAATGTTTGCCGTGGTTTCCTTCAACCCCCGTCTCAGGGCTCACAACTTTCCTCGTCGATGACAGAACCATCCTCGCGGAATTGCAATATACTAGCTTGAACGAACTCTGCAGGGAAATGGATTTTGGAACACTTGATTTTTGTGGCCAAACTACACGATTTGCAAAAATAAATTGTGCATTGCAGGCTCTCATGACAAAGAAAATTGTGTTAACGGAAAAGCCTTTGGCACCCAAGCGTGATGCTTGCAATCAATTGGTATAAGTTTTGGCTGAGCTAGTATTGTCCAAATCGACTAGAATGCTCATCATTGCAGGAAACCCCCCAACTGGCAAGAACTGGTCTTGGCCTGACAATTGATTACGAAAGACCAAGCCAATGGTCAGTCACGGCTGCATTTTATCGGTGCGAATATATGGGAGATGTAGACGTGTCCACTGGTCAGCCCAAATCTCATCCAACGAAACGTTCACGGGGGAGTCGTTATGTGATTCAAGAGTATGGGAATAGTTGCTCCCTCGCGAAATTACCGAAGATGTTGCGATGAGTTGTCTCGGCGTTGACATGGCTGGCTGTAATCGTAGACTCTTATACTTTTGAAAGGTTGCACAACGAGTATTGGAGTGGCAAGTTAAGACCGCCCAAGTCAAGATTGCCCCTCCGATTCCTCTTCGGCGAACCGTGAACAGCGCCGAACGTCTGGAGCTCCTCCGAACACTGGGAGCGTCACCTCGGACTAATCAGAAAGGCGTTGGTAGCGTTTGTGTCATCTTCGTTACGCGGCGCTAATTCCGTCAGCGGTTCCAGCAAATAAATAATCGTAAAAGTATGTACTGTCTGCTCAGCAACCTCGTCGATCGAATGGTGGTCCGCGAGAAAAATATATATGTGGAGCGAGCCGGGAATATATTTCCTTAGTGGTGTGTGGTACGTCTCGCACCGAATGTCCGGAGTGACCGAGCGTGTCCTCCATTAAAAAACTGGATACAAGTATCGATTTTGAGATTTTTTAAGAATAACTAACTAATGAAGAACACTAGGCGTATTACCGTACTCCAAGGTTCTTTCGTGCATATTGTAAAGAAGCGACTCCAGGTCTAATTGTGAGGGCCCTCTCTCACTGTCCGAGTCTAGAGTTGAAACGGTGCGGCTGCTCGCGCTAGCTTTCGTCGCCATATTCATAGCTTGATTGATCTCTTGTCCACTCGTGAAACGTCCGCTATTTTCAGAGTGCATCATGAACGTTGTCGAAACTTCTTCGCTAGCTTTCGCGAAGCTTTCTTGCTCGCCTAGCCGAATAAAGCTGTCGGCGCTGTCTATCGATAAGGTTGGCTTAAGTAGCTGCACTAGTCTAGACGCCCCTTCAAGTGACATAGATGATAATTTTGCGATGGCAGTCAACGACAGCGCCTGCGTAATTCTGCCACAGACGCGAATGTCGCCATTCTCGGACGCTTGGGTCGCTAAACCCACCGAAGCTGGGTAGCAGTACCGACAGAGCCCGTACGCCGCTGTGTGAGAGACAGCCGCCGTGTCAATTTCCCCATAGATCTTGAGCTTGGCAAAGAGCTCTTCTTCCGTAGCGCATGGGTCTAACCCAACCAAAAGGACAGTGTTGTTTTCGACCGCTGTGTTAACTTCCAAACCTAATACAAGGGCCACGTTCACCAAAAGCTGACAGGCATCTGGTGCCGAAAGGTTTTCTCTCCTAACGGCAACCATGACACCGTTAATTTTTTCTTGGAGAAACTCAAATCGCTCGGTCAAGTCAGCAGCACCATAATCGCTCGAAGCACTGATCCAGGCATACGCTGCGGCCACGGCATTCGCTTCTAGTTGCAAGGAGTGCTCAAAGAAATGGTCTGATGGTGTCGAATCCGAAAACGAGTCTGGACCTGAAGACGAGTCGCCGGAGAAAAATGCATTCATAATCGCCCGTGACACCATTTCTTCCGTCTTCGGAATTAATTCTGTGATCCTTGTTCGAAGGACCTCAATTGTTAACGAGTACACGTCGGATTGGAGTTCGTCCAGTTCGTCAACAACTTCGTTGACGCTAGGACTAAGACCCGCCATGGAAAGACGAAAGCCTAAACTTCCGGGGCCATGTTGGGGACTTCCAGGTGATAATGGTGTCGCTGCGGAATCGTCACAGCCAGAAACAGCACCTCCGGATAACGCAGACACGGACGATTCGGCACCACCTGATAATGTCCTTGTGAACAGAGGACCCTGACAGGATGATTCTTGTGGCCCCCTAGCCTCACCCGACGGAGACGACAGCGGCACTTCATACTCTTCTGGTTCTTTCGCAACCTCTTCCCCTTGCACTGTGAAAACATTACGCCCCAATTCGCCAAGCAATGGTAATTGAGCAAAGCCAATACCACCAATGTAAAACTCAAAATGAGCCTTGCCCTGTGGAACGTCTCCGGATCGAACAATCACTTGAAAGACATCTCCCCTTCTCGCCTGCCAGGCAAAGCTTATCTTGTCCAGCTTGTGATTGGCATCTCGAAACAAGTGGGTAATATTGCGTTTGTTCCAAAAAATACGAGTTTTTCTGGATCGCGGATATCGAACGAGGCTGACTTCATGTTCCTCTCCTCGACAATCGACACCCGTCTTGCCTTCGTTCAGAGCATCTGTATTAGCTAGTCCAAAGCTCCTGTTGTCATTATCAATGAACAATAGTAAGAACAGTGGTAATGAGTGGTCGTGGTTATACAATTTTTTTTCCGTGTTATGCGGAAGTGAAAGCACGAAGAGAGAAACATGTGAGGTGTTGAAAGTGGTAAAAAGTACTCGAGTAGTTAGCAAGTACTGTAAAATGCACTGCAAGTATGCGGAAGTGAGTTAACGTCAGCCCTAAATCCACGCGCCACAAAAATTGCAACGGCTGTTTACGTGCGCTCTTCGGAGTTGAACTTTCATGTTTCGACCACCATGTTCTCATGATGATGGCAGGAACCCTTACGGCCAACAACGACAAAAACTAATCATGTAAACGCACCATCTTGCTGTCCATTTCGATCGTCGTCGCAGAAAGGAGCCCGAAAACTCGCAAGAGTGTTTTATTCTGTAAGCTTTGTTGGCTGCGAGCTGGCCAACAGAAAATGAGGCAGACATGCCGCGAAGGCTTTGTGGTCGACTGCAATTGGAATACGGTGGTACGAAACCCTCCATCTTTGCGGCGTTGTTGTGGTGTGCGAATGCTTGAGTGTTTGATAGATGATGGTACAGTTGAGTTCCTATACTATGACAACTGATTAGGTTGTGTTGTTTCGGTTTTTTGTGTTCGTCATTTCATAGCTAAAATAATATTATGATGTTGTTGTTGAAATAAATAATATTATTATCATTATTTATTTCTTCGAAGCCGAAAACACTCGGAAAGGAAAGTAGAAAAACCCTATCAAAACCGGTCGGTAATAAACAACTGGGACTCTCACTGGCTTGTGATCTCAACTGAATTTGTTGGAGCCTGAAAAATTACTTAGAGGGATAATTTCAGTATCACCCTAACGTCGTCACTGGAACGACACTGGCTCTTCGAATTTCATAGCCTTAACTGAGTCGTGATTTTAGCCGCAGTAAAAGAACGATTAACTGAACTCAAGTTTCCAGCTACAGTACTATCGAAGCCAGTATCCTGTATCGAAGAATATTCTCACTACTACATGGAAGCATCGAGAAGATTGTAATGGTGAGTTTGCTGATAAGAACGATAACATAAGTGAATGCTCATTTGAGGGCGGGCGAGCAAAGCTCCGCTTATAATTAAGATTAACAGCACGTTCCGGGATCCCTGTTGTCACGTTTCAAGTTCTCCTACAATCCGGGACCTTTTGGCTCGTCGTAATTTTTGCTTTGCTTTAGATCGTCTACCATAGCAAGGATCCCCCGTGGTCGATCGAATACAGAGCAGACAGCACTAATAGACTACAGCGCGCAAAAGATGGATTTAGTGCTACCTAATTCGAAAAGCATACTCCACTAGAAAGCTAATCGTAGCTAGCTATCCGCTCCGGTCCGAATAAAAAGAGCGCGATAGACAGGCAAACCTTGCTTCAGTACGGAAACTTCCCGCTCGGTTGGAATGCCAATAATATTTTCCGGGTAATATTCTTCGATATCGTCAACTTGATCTTGAAACTTTGTTGGAGCTTCGCGAAACCGCTCACGCATGTCATCCAGCACTGACTGAATATCACTCTGTAAAAAAACTTTGGCACCAGATGGCATATATTCGGCGAGTGTATGCACCAATTCTGGTGTCACAACTCGCCGCTTGGCGTGGCTCGCCTTGAAATGAGGATCCGGGAATTGAATTGTTGCCAATTCGAGAGGCGTGTCTGAGCTAGCTTCCCGGTACAAAGACAGCAATCGTCCCAAGTCGACATTGGCATTGCATCCCACAAAATCCAAGTGACCCTGACACGGAATTTGATAATCTGGATTATTTTTCAGACGATCTTGCGCGAATTGAACAGCGAGGGGTCGAATTTCGAGGCCCAAGTAATTGTATTCGGTCGGTCGCTGCGAAGCCAATTTCAGTAGGAATCCACCTTTGCCTGCACCAATATCCAAAGCCAACGGTTTGCTCTGACAATCATCGAATACATCCCGAGGCCAATCATCGGAAAGAATGGTATGTTGTTGAAATCGTCGGGCCAATGGATTCACGTGTTGCCGAAGACGGACGACGTTGCTTCGTTTCGATCGCTTTTCGGTCAGCAAATCACGGCTCCAGGGAGGAATGATTTCCTCCTCTTGACTATCTTTGCTGTAAGGTGAGTTGGAAGGAGAAGTAGAGGCGTCTGCTGTGTTGTTAGTAGAGGAAAATAACCGTTGATTCCATCGATCACTGCCAAGAATTAAGGTGGCTCTCGAAGAAGATTGCAGACAATTTTTTGCTCGCGACGGGATAAAGCTGGAGACTGATCGAAAAACTTGAGAGACAGTTAAAGTCATGATGAACGCAGATAATCTTGCCATTGTACTCAGAACCTTGGTTGTGCTATGAGATACATGAAGCTCTAATGGCTTCTTGAATTTGGTGTGTGACTCTTTTGTACTCGAGTATCTTGGAGGATTATTGATTGAATGACTGGCGTCGGAGACCCGGGAATCGATCTCCAGAAGAAGTCACGAATATCGATTTTTCCCTTGCTCGCGCCGTGGAAAAGTCACAAGCTCTGGTTTGCACCTGGAAGAATGCGTTGTGCAGTTGCAAGGAGAGGTATGATACATATTATTACCACTTCGTATCTATGCTAAAAGGAGCCTGCATTAGTGGCGGCCATCGTCTTGAAACTATTCGGAGCCTATAACGCTACGCAAAGAGTCTCGTCTTGTTTGACGACCCGGTTCGATATGACGAGTAACACTCGAGCGTTGGGCTGCATACAGTACTGGAAGGAAACCTTCTGCTCTAGATTCCACCTGTATAACATTTTTGTTTTCATCAAAGTGTTGAAGCGCACTTCCAACCTTTAACACGCCGCCTCACTTGTGATTTCTCACGTTTCAGCTTATTACGTGCTAGTAATATTCCGTTTAGGATGAGTTTGATATTATGTCCTCTCTTACCAGTAGCATTTAATATAATATTATGGAATCACTATTACTATTAGTACTTCATTATTTCATGGGATTTTCGGAGCACTCCTAGAGTGGTGGAACTTGAAGATGTCGACAGTCTCGGCACGAATGTTGAAGGAGGCAACACTCCGACTGCGGCCGTGCTAAATGGAGGAAATTTAACCAACTTTGTCGCTTTTCACGCGTTTCACTTGGTTACGATCCATTCAGCCTTTTCTGCGAAACAACTTCGTACTCTAGTAGCTATCATCAACTAGTCATATCAACTGCTACTACTTACAGAGCTCAAGGAAATCCCAATTATATTACAGGTTGAGCTTCGTTGTTGCGGCCATTAGCATTACCCAACAACTTTTGAAATTCCTGATTCAGCTTGGCATCGAGGCACTTGTCTTCGCAACAACTTTCGAAGATTGCCTCTATAATTTTCTGTCGCATTGGGTTGCTCTCAGATGGATAAGCATTGCGAATAATGATAATTATGCCCTGATAAATAACGGCATCCGCGTCGCCGTTCTGCCGAACAGCGGTCAAAGCCACCAATGCCACTTTCAAAGCATAGTCCCGTCCTTCAACAGGGGCTCTTACACAAGCTCTGACTATCGCATTCCACATATATGAGTCCAGCTCTATAGCTCGAGTGCTGTCGGCCACATAGGTTCGATAGTACTGATTCACAATAAGATCGAAAGCCTTTTCGGGAGACGCAGTATACACCAGCCGTATCGCATGTGCAATCAACATTGAAGCGCATTTGCCTGTCGCTGGCCCTGGCGAAAGAATACCAAGCTGTCGATGGATGAATTCTAGAGCACCCGCAGCGTTCCGCTCGCGCTTATACGCGCCAATAATTACCTCGAAAGCGTTTGTTAAAGGTTCGTCTGTTTCGCTGCTAGTTTGCTGACTTCGGTCACTGGTCCACTCGTCCAGCAAATTCTCCAACTCTTTCGCCAAGCCTAGCTTTTTATTCAAACATTTCAGGTCAAAATAAGCTAGGAATGCACTCCGATCGGGTAGCAGATCTTTATATCCTCCAACACGAAAGTAGTCATATAATCGTAAATAGACATCATCTGCATCGCCAAGTTGCTTGTTATGCAGCAAACTAGACATGACTCGTCTAAAGCAAGACACAGGTATTGGCGATGAAGGGAACAACTCTCTAATTGGGCTATGTGGATCCATCGACAGCAATTTGCTTTCTCCTATACGCAAAATATCGTTCGAAACCATGGCGCGCGCCATGTTGTCTTGTTTGAGCTCGTCGCCTTTCAAATCCTTTCGATGTTTATGGCAAACGACAATGGCGTCAACAACAAATTGCCCAAGTTGGTCTTTTGTGGACCCTGGTAGCGAGTCATCCAATGATAGCCGAAGAACACGTTCAACTGTTTGTTTGCCCATTTCAAAACTGCTGTCATGACCACGATCGTTCAGAAAAAGTACTGACGCTACCGCATCGAAAGATTGCAGATCCCATAATTTCGGAGGTTGATCATCAAAACCTCCCAAAGTCTCAATCAGCGCTATTCTTGACGTCGCCGGCATGGCAGGGAGACTCGAGAGAAGTTTTTGAAAAAGAAGTTCTTTGGTAGCAAATGCCGACCTGTGTGCAGTACTAGTAGGTGTCTCTTTCATGACATAGTCGACGAAAAGCGGTTTCACTATTTCATCTGGCATATTGTGTGCGATAAGAACATCTACCAGAGCCAAAAGAGCATCTCCAAGTACATTTTCTGGTGTTTCGTTCCAGTTATGTTGCACAAGATTCACGAGAGCACTGATTTCGTCGTTGGATAAATCAGCTAATATTCTCGCTCGTATCATGGGCTTGAGAATACACAGCACGTCAATGACTTGTACATCTTCCAATAATTGATCAGGTGATGTGGAAAGACGCATCAGCTTTGCAAATATTTCGTGGACTTTTCGGGCCGCCATTTTGGTATCAGTTGTTTGTGTGGCCCACATTCGTAGCAGTTGAATGTATGTTTTGGAGTCCAGAACAGGATTTTTGTCATTTGATTCTTCCTGCAATTTCTCGCAGTGTTGCAAAATTTCATCAGCCCGCAACACTGCTTCGTCGTGCTTCTTAGCTCCCTGCATCCACAAATTAAGAATTGCTACATGCTGTCGTAGCTGTACAGCATGGTTCGTAGGTTCACGAAGTGACATTCGAATCTGTTCCAATCTTTGCAACCAACTTGTAGCGTGCTTGGGATCTTTGACTTTGATGAAATAGTCCACCAATGCTGCTCCGGTATCTCGGGCAAACGATATAGGAATGTCTTTCGAACTTAAAATGCGAGGAATAGCATTTTCCACAATCGTGTCGTAATCCGTTTCATCCGCGGCTGCAATTAAATCTTTCATTTCCTTCCAAAAGGCATCATTCGTAGGAAGACCAGTGTCAATCGTGTCGCTTTCAAGAGGCTTTAAAGTACTTTTGGCAGCCAATTTACTGGAAAGGTCACTTATAACGACTAAATCAGTCCATCCAAACGATTGCAATGTCTGCATTCTAGTGGCAAGCTCATGACTTGAAGCTTGGAGAGAGTCATTGTTATCGTTCGTATTATCCAAAAGCAATGCCGTCGCTTGTTCCATGGTCTGATTGCAGCATACGGATACGTCATTCTTATATTCTTCCAGCAAACCGGTTGTCTCTTCCCCATCAGTCCAGCTCAGTAACAAATCAATAGCCCGAACAGTTCCTGCAGAATTCTTCAATCGCAACCATTCGTTCACCAACAAGCACATGGCCGATACAGGCAAAACGTCATCGTCGTCGTCGTCGTCTCCCGTAGTACCAGCAGCATGTACCATAAATCCTCCACGATTGTACCATTCCACAATTTTTCCCAAAACTTTTTCGGACCGATCGGCCGCGGCTGCAATCATACCTGGTTCGGTTTGTTGTTGTGACATTTGAATCCAGCCGTGGACCAACATGATTTGCCAGTACGCCAAATCGATGTCTCGCTGATGTCGCAACGAAGAAAATGCCTTGGTAGTGGCCTGTTCCAACGTTAGCCGTTGCAATATCCGTTCTACCGAGTCGAGGGAATATCCAGTCAATCGGGGTGCGATGAGAGCACTAGGACCACGTTGATTTTCATCGAGAGGAAGCCATCCCGAAAGGATTGTGACAGTATCGTTCCAAGCAGAAGAAGTCATGGAACCCAGAGGATTCTTTTGGGCGTTCAAAATAAACCGAGTTGCATGGGTGACATTGCTTCTGTTGGAAAGATTGTAGTTGCTATTAGAACCGTCAGCAGACGACGACGACGACGACGACGACGAGGAGGAGGAGGAGGAGGTGGTGGAAGTAGAAGAAGACACAGCTCGTAACCTACAAATTTGTGTGGAATTGCCAGCTAAAAATCTCCTTCGTCGTCCGTCACGAGTAGCTACTAATCTGATGGTTCCCGCACATCGAAGCATGGCTTCTGTTTTTTTTTCAACACTGATACTTTACAGTTTTATCAGATCTGGTGTGCTGGTGGACCACTCTATAATAATTACTGTAATACAATAGCCTTCGAGCAAACCAATCTTCTTCGCTTTTTATTATTTTTGATTGCTGTCGTACACGTCAAACATCACCACTGCACACTGCACGCACCTCGTACTTGCTTCTTTATTGATTAGTGATTAGTATTATCACTGTATTATTTATTTGTTTGTTGCTTTGGCTTGTTTCCTGAAACATATATTATCGTAGTACTCTACAGTATCTCTATCGTGACTCAGACAGTGCGCGCACATTTACTCTCACTCTCCATCCACCTCATCAACTGCAGTTCGGTATCCTGCTATGATCTCTACTACTATTCTTGGTCTACTACTGTAGTCTACTACTCGAGTACTACTAGCTAGAGCTATAGATAGTAGTATGGTAGTAGTAGATCAGTAGTAGTAGTAGTAGTAGTGGTGGTCTACTAGCTAGCTACTAGCTACTACCGTACTGTACTAGCTAGCTAACTACTAGTAGCAGTAGCTACAACTCTACCTCTAGTAGCTAGCTAGAGTAGATACTACTAGTAGCTACTCGAGTAGCTAGTAGTAGTACTAGTAGTATGTTACTACTCTAGCTAGTAGTAGAGTACTACTACTGTACGTAGTAGCTAGTAGCTACTATCGGTACGAATTCTGAACCAAAACGCTTAACAACTACTAGTAGTAGTAATTTACAACTAGCAGTATCGGTACGAATTCTGAACCAAACAGCTTAACTACCAGTAGTAATTTACAACTAGCACTATCGCTACGAATTCTGAACCAAACAGCTTAACTACTACTAGTAGTAGTAATTTACAACTAGCAGTATCGGTACGAATTCTGAACCAAACAGCTTAACTACTAGTAGTAGTAATTTACAACTAGCAGTACTAGTAAATTTACAACTAGCAGTATCGGCACAGATTTAAAACTAGCACTATCAGTACGAATTCTGAACCAAACAGTTTCTCTACTCTAGCTAGTAGTAGTACGAATACAACTAGTACTAGCAGTAGATGTAGCGGTAACTACTAGTAGTAGGGTCTACTACTACTAGCTACGGAGTAGCTACCACTACTACTAGCTAGTAGTAGCTACTACTAGCTACCTGGTACCCTGGTAGTAGACTACTCTAGCTAGTACTCTACTACTACTACTAGCTAGCTAGAGCTACTAGCTAGTAGTAGTACTTACTACTAGCTACTACTAGTAGTAGCTAGTAGTAGAGTAGAGAGAGTAGCAGAGAAATACTAGCTAGAGAGTTCTCGGGTTAAGTACTCTACTACTAGGCCTACTACTACTAGACTAGTACTACTAGTAGCTACTACTACTAGTAGTAGTAGTCTGGAGTAGTAGTAGAGGACTTGTAGACTACATCAGAGAAGAGCACCCTACGTATGGCAGAATTTCTCTGTAAGGGTTACAGAGATATCTGCCATGCCCGGGATATTTTACATAACACAAATCTTTTAGTTTCTCTAATATAGCATTTA
>Ga0100402_1001829_pt1 | contig 24302 bp, 35 predicted proteins | sample CryGeyme20150102_FD_80419 | JGI IMG/M metagenome (GOLD analysis project Ga0100402, IMG submission 80419) | Groundwater microbial communities from Crystal Geyser aquifers in Utah, USA - Crystal Geyser metaG 2015-0102 | ecosystem: Environmental > Aquatic > Deep subsurface > Groundwater | place...
AGAGAATCCTACCATATCTTGGGAGAAAAGCCCTAGCGAATGTACGAAACTACGATGACACCTGAGTTGGTGAAGGTTGGCTCGCATTCAACTTCTGCTTGAAATAGCTCTTCCCTGAGGTAATTTTTCAACCTCAGAGCTTCAGTCTTAAACCCTCATGATCCTCAATACTCAATGTGGATCTTCATTGTAATAATAATTCAAGTGTGAGAATGGCTAAGAGTATGTATATAAGTTATCAAAGATAATTATTCTGATTGTGTGGCCTGAGGTTTGAGTCCATAACCTTGCCTTCAACCAATGGGCTAGACTATTTGTACCCTTCTTTCGCGGGAGGAGTTGTATAATTTTTATCTAAGCTGAGCGGATTTTTAGAAGCATTGGAAGATCTAACATAACTGTCAGGTGAGAAATGAGTCGTAGCTTGTCGCGTGTAAGGATTTGATTGGTTGTATGACCTTCGGTGCTAGTCCAATGTTTTTCGGTAACTGCTATTATCATTAATTTTGTGAGAATTTTGGTTGTTAGAAGTAATTTGAGAAGTCTTCTTCCAAGGTTGACCGAGATTCGGCCTTCTGTTTGCTTGCTCCATGTCGTACTTCTTGATTCCAGATGCACTATTTTTGTTCGATGCAATTGACTTGCTTTTGCTGATGCTGCTCATTTTTCTTTAACATGGCTGTCTTTGTTTCATCTACTTGGCCTGATTCGATATGATTTGTGACAGAGTTTTGATTTTCGATGATGGCTGTTGCCAGGTCTTTGTTTGTGACTTTTAGCTATTTCTTTTGTGATTATTTGGGCACTTTATAGGATTTTAAGGCGACTAACCATTGATGTTCTTCTCGATCCGAGCTTTGAGGAAAGTAGGAATTTTTTATTCTTTCGACGCCCGACATTTATGAGGAGAATGAATCACAATGTTCGGGTGAGATACAGTATTTATATTTTTAGTTAGTAGAGGCTAAGAAGTTTTCCTTGAAACAAAATTTAGGTTAACAACATGCGATACCACATGATTTTGTTTGTATCGATAGGGATAGCAAGGACATTTCTTCCTGTTCTCAAGGTTGTACCAATCAATATTCTATTTCCTTTGTATATTCTGATGAATATCTCGACTCGGAGGGGATTCAGGGAAAAACAGGTCTTGGTCAAAGGATAATCGATAATTTTACTGAGTGTAGATTTTCTGAGGAGTTGATGGCATCACTTTGTCTTTGATTGCGACAATATTAACAGATTATTTGATTGTACTTATCTGTGGCTGACCGATACTACCGTTACTAAAGCTCTTAAAATGAAAGTTCGACATCGATCCGTTTTGGCTATCTATTCCCTATGGTTCCTCTAAAATTCTGGAAATGTCTCTTTTGACTTACATTGTAGCTCTTTTCAAAATCATTCGTCTCTGCTCTTTATCGTTCTTATTTTGAATCTCTATATCAGCCTGTACTCCAACCGAACTCACTGGCGAACTTTGTTCTTTTATCTACTCGATCCCCATTTCATTATATTATTCACTTGAGATTAGCATTGCAAACTCTTTCTTCATAGCCTGATTCTTTTGAATTTAATTTTAGTCCTTCCTCCTACGGCCAAAGGCAAGCTCAACCTCTTATGTAAAGTGAGGAGTCTACTGGTCAGTTTAAAGATTTAATTTTCCTTATTTTTCTGATCTGCTGCTCAGCAAAAGAGATGAAAGGAGATCTTTGTCTTGTTGACCCACTTTTCTCTTTTTTCGAGTTGTGTCAATCTCTGCTGTTTCATTGAGTGAAAATTTTCTGTTTTATTCGGTTGTACCTGTTTACTTTTTATCTTTCTCTGTGATGTTGTCTTGTTCTGTGTACTCTCCGAATACAAGGTCAATTTTATTAATCAGAAGAAATAGCTTTTCCTCGTAGAAAAGAATAATGTCATCATCGAGCTGACGATAGTTGAGATCGAAAAATTATATTAAATTGATGATGACTTGGCTGGAGTCTATCCCAGCTGAGAAATGTTAAGCCCCTTAAATCTGTAATTTGCTAAGGATTATTCGAAAGCTTCCTATCAGAATATATTCAACAAAAGAATTGTCTTAAATAAGCTTCATTGCATAGGATAGTGTGGATCTATTGTTGCGACTGTGTTCATGGAAGATAGCAATTTCTTTGAAGAATGAGGCTAAAATAACTTGTGCAGTGTGGTTCTCGATCGATTGAGGAAAGTTTTTGATTTGATCTAAGCTGACATCCTTGCTGTACAGTGTGCATTTTAATGATCTTATGAGTTCAGGATTGAAAAGGGGTGCATTTTATGAAGAAGTGGGTGGATAGGTAGAGGCAAACAGGCAGTAAATAACCATCTTGAAGGCAGAGTTAGGGTCATTTGTATTATAATGTTGGTAGTATTCTGAAACTGCTATCTTTTTTAATAGAAGCTCCTTGCTTAAGTCAAATATGATCTGGCGACTTTTATGAAGCCATTAGAATCTAGCTTGAATTTCCTAGCTTGTGGAGGTCTTGATAATGTACTATGTGGGAAGAGGAACATTTAAGAGTTGTTCTTCAACTTGAGCTGCCTCTTCGTAGTCAAGGATGTTCATTTTATTTTTAGTAATGATAAAATTGAAAGAAGAGAAGAATACTTTAGAATATCCTTTGTATGGTTCATTTATTTCAGAGGTGTGTCTTCTGGCTTCAATTTGCCTCTGAGCATAAAACAAGGTTGAGGATATTAATGTGAAGGATTGAAGTTTATTGTAATTTTATAACTTATCAAATGCTTCCAAAGCTGCAGCAAAGCTCCCTAGCTACTTCCCTTCGCCGGGATAACCTTGCCTCTCAGATCCAGTGTATAGCATACTCTATTCAGGTGAGGATCAGCTCAAGGGCATTCTGAACAAGCAAAACAATTAAGCATACAAACCCTGGAAAAATCAATACGCCCCCAAAAATCCTCACAGTCCTTTTGGAGATTTCCCCAAAGAGCATCTTCCTAAATAAAGAGTCAAGGAAGTTCAACATGAACCCATCCATGAACATACATTATCAGGATCCCTCGCCAAACATACCAGGCCTCATGGAAACGGAGGTCGAAGCACTAGCACCCTTGCTAAGAAACAAGAGTATCAAAAACCAGCCCCTAAATCTGGAGCTTTCATGAGGAGATAAATACCAGCTTCTGAGTTCAGAAGGTACTACGATCGCGGCGACCTCCCTATCAGAATAGATTACCAAAATTCTCTTCCCAAGTTAGTTTGGAAAGTATCAGTCTAATCTTTGGATTATCATCACTACCTTCCTATTTTTTTTGATGGAGCCAGATAAAAATTCGATCCCTATCGTTCCTTCGCTATTCTCGGAACTAATGATCTCCTTGAGAAAGGAGGAAACAAAATTTTGCCAGTGATTCCTCAGCTCATTATTCCCATCAAAAGTACACTCCTTTTTACATAGCCGCTTTGAACACCCGAGATCCTTAGATTATATCGACAATGCTAAAGATGATTCAGAAATTAGTGCTTTCTGGTGAGATGATCGGTGAGGCTCTGGTCCCCTACTACAGACAAATTCTGCCCATTTTCAATATATTCAGAAATAGCAATACAAACTGCGGAGACAAAATCGAGTACAGTCAGAGGAAACGATTAAATTTGGGTGACCTTATAGGGGAGACTTTGGAGCTGCTGGAGCAAACTGGTGGGTAAGATGCTTTTATCAACATCAAGTATATGATTCCCACATATGAAAGTTGCGTGCTTAACTGAATGATCTGATTCTAATTATTTTCTAAAATGAAGAAGAGTTCATATAAGTTCGAAAGAATTCCCCAACTCAGACTCTTTGACCTAAAGGCACAGAAAAAGAGCATCAACTATAAGAAATTTCGCGACATGCCTCTCACTTTTGAGGAAACAATTGCGGAATCGATAGCTCATGAAAGATCAATCACATAAAGTTCTACTAATGAAAATTTTGTCATCAGGCCGAGGAAAAATGCTAAGAGCTCCACTCCACTTCTTCGGAGACTGGCAGCCACCAAGACTCTGGAAAGCGTTCCGTAGCCCAGTGATGATTGCCATGCTTTAAAGGGGATAATCAGCAAGTGTGACAGACTTAAATACCGACTCCTAACAGGCAAGAAGCTCAACAGATTCTAGAAAGACGCCAGCAAGTGCTACAACTATCTATTTGAGCTGTCAAATTTTAACTTCCAGAAGTATGAGGATCGCTACTGATCCATTTGATCGATATAAGTACTTTCTCAAAAAGAGAATAAATAATGACAAAGTAAGATTCAATCAAGGGAAGTCACCGTCTGGATTAAATTTGTTCAAATCTCCTCGATTTTAAACAATATATTTGCCAAAGTTCCCGAGATCATCGTTGCTGAGAATTTTGACTTCTCCTGGACAACTCATTGGAGAATTGACTTGAGATTGGAGCTTAAAAGGGACGTTTGTTTCCTTCTTCCCCTAAGCTATCTTCTTGACGGTTCCTGTGCTGGGATCCACCATCACATAGAGCAGAAGCTCTACATCTGGATCAAAGTTTTCAAGAGAGTCATCGAGTTATTTTCTAGCCTTATCAAAGGGAGTTGATGAATTACCGAACAAGAAAGGCTCGAATTTATATTTATCGAGTTCCATGCCTCCAACATTAGATTTTCCTATATATTTAAAAAGAATATTAATGAGGAACATGCCTGATATGTTAATATTTGTAGGATTGAGCTGTGCATTTGCCAAAGCCTAAAGTTGATATTTCTGACATCCACTTTTTCCTGCCTGTACAACAGAGAAAGTGATAGTCTTGAGATCGAGCTCAGCCTTGAAAACCTCTAGTTGTGTAAGTAGAGCATCAAAAAATATCGTGACTGTCGTCAATGCTAACTCAGAGTTGTAGTCAAAAGTTCCTGTCAGACTATACTGAGGAATTTTAAAATCTAGGCTGAGAGAATCTTCAAGGATAATGGGTGAGCTTGCGTAGGTCTGAGAGTAGATGTTGTCCCATATATTACAGTGAGCACCTATCAGCAAGAGCAGAAGGAAACAGAGCTGTGGTATTATTCGTGTCATTATTATTATAGATTTGAAGTCAATCAACCAGATTTTATCACTCCTCTTTGACCCGTTCGTAGCGGGCAACAATTTAGCGATAAGCCGCGGATGGCGAGAGATGATAATCAACCTCATCATCCTCATCATGATAACCTATCTATTGGTGTGCCTTTTCGATCTCTCTAAAGATCATTTCGCCAACCTTGAGAGCAGTCAGAGTTTCCTCAAAAGCCCAATCAAACAGATTCTTTTTTTCTGGCTCTTCACTCTCAATAAAATTGATCGCCTGAACAGACTAATCTTATTCTAAGCAGTGAATCTTTGGCACGTTGTTTCTTCCTTTCCCAAAAACATACTCGCACATATATCCTGTCTCTTTCTGTCCCACTAACCATTTGTCAGTCTGAACGTTGTAGAAATTGATGTTCCTGCAAGGGTTGGTGACATTGCATCTAATCGTGTACGGGAAAAACAGGCTGTTGTGAATCTTGACATTCTAGATGGTGATGTTGCGAATTGTGACTCGAGGCTAAGTCTAGCAGACACCTTTTCCGAATGGATAAAACATGCACCCTGGCCCATCCCCGTCAGGTTCTTTCATTTGCTGAGGACCGATATATATGGCCCACCAAATAGGCTTGTACATTGTGAAATTTTTGAAATAAAGATTTTCTATAATACCTGTTCCCTCATGGCCTGGATTAGATTTCACGTAAATGGACTTGATGGGCCTGATCATTTGCCAGTTGATTGCAGTGATATTTCTGATGCAATCTCTACCTGCTGAAGGTGATAAGCTACCAATAGCCATTCCGATTCCAAACTTGACTGTAGCGTTTTCGACCCAGATGTCCCGAGTGCAGTCAAAGTTGTCATCCAAAGGTTTCGGCACTACCACATCATCAAAGTTCTGGACAGTAATGTTGTATATATAAAATCTGGCTCCTGAAGGATCGATTCCGTCTGTGTTGAAAGGAAACATAAAGGGGTAGCCTTTGTATTTGTAGTACTTGACCAAACTCAGCTGGGATGTTGTATTGACCTTGATGTCCAGATTATAAATGATATTGTCGTGACACTCATCGTATTTGAGATGGAACTGAGGAGAGTTCTTTAGAATTATGTCGTGAACTTGAGTGTTATTGCAGTTTATGAAGTGAAGGAGCATTGGACGACCGTTTTCGTCAGGGAGGTATTTCTTGTTGTTGTGGAAAAGCAAAATCCACCAGGGATAGCCTCTTCCGTCAATGCGACCGCCACCGCTGATCTATATGTCTGTACTGTGACGGAAGGATAAAAAATCCTCATAAAATTTCTGCATTTCAGGTAACTTAGGCCAGTGCTATATGTTTTGTGAGGCAATAAGCTTACCCAAAATAAGAAGTGAAATGTTGTGCACATACTCGAGACGAATAGGCATAGCATAGTACTTCTTGGAGGAAATGCGGACTACCCTTTACTCTGATTTTGATGAGTTGGCTGCATTGACTGCTTTTATGATGGCTTGGGTGTTAGCTAGCTGAGCAGATAGATGGTCTTAGTAGGGAATGGCCCCAAAGTGCTCTATATCGAAGACACAAAGGATTGTTGTGATGAGGACGAAAGCAAGGAGAATTTTATTCATTTGATGATACTATTATGTTAGGAGTTTATACGTTCTAAGCTGTCAGGATCATCTTTACAAAAAGTCCAAAGAGATATCTTCGATTCCTGTGCCAGCCAAGTCATACGAAAAATCATCATCCTCTTCTTAGTATCCCACCTCCAAAGCTGCTCTTTCCACCTCCTCCATCAGCATTCTTCCAAGCTTCACTCCATTGATGCTCCTTTGCCACATCGACTCCATGAAAGTCGGCTTGGGGACTTCCATCTCCAAGTTACTTTATCCAATGTTGTCTAGGCAGTGGATAGGAGGGTAGTTGTCTCTTCTCTTGCCCATCGCATACTCACAAACGTAGCCGGTTTGCTTCATTCCGATCAACCATTTGTCAGTCTGAACGTTGTAAAAATTGATATCCTTGCAAGGATTACTAACGTTGCAACGGATTGTGTAAGGATATAACAGACTTTTATGAATTTTGATGTCTTGGAGGGTGATGTTGGCCATGGTGACTCTGGGTTGAGTCTAACAAGTCCCCAAAGGATACAGCATGCATCCTGGCCCATCTCCATCAGGTTCCTTCATTTGCTGAGGACCAATGTAGATGGCCCACCAAACAGGCCTGTCCATCGTGATATTCTGATACAATATGTCTTTGATTAGCCCAGTTCCTTGGTCTCCAGGATTGCTCTTGATGTAGATCCCCTTCAGCGGCCTGACCATCTGGACATTCCTAAAAGTCACGTTCTGAATGCAGTTGCAGCCAAGTTTTGGAGGAACGCTTCCTATGGTCATCCCCACGCCAAGTCTAACTATGCAGTTTTAGACAAGAAAATCACGAGTGCAGTCAGCCTGCGCTTCAGGCTTAGGCACAACTACGTCATCGTAATTTTGGCAGGTGATGTTGTATATGTGGAACCTGGCACCAGCAGGATCGATCCCATCTGTGTTGAGTGGAAACATGGGAACCACCCCTTAAATGCTGAATTTTTTGATTAGGTTAATTTGAGCTGTGGTGTTAACTTTAATGTCAATGTTATAGATCTCACCATCGTGGCATTGATCCAGTTTGAAGTGAAACTGGGCAGCATTTTTCCAGACCATGTCGTGAATTTTAGTGAAATTCGTATCAATCATGTGAATGAGGTGAGGTCTGAAGTTTTGGTTTGTTAGGTATTTGTTGGGTTCCAGAAGGGTCAAAATCCACCAATGGTAGCCCCTTCCATCGATCTTCCCTCCCCCTTCCATCTCAATATAGGTGCTGTGCCTGAAAGAAATAAAATCTTCATAGTACTAACTATTCGGTTGCCTCGGCCAATGGGCCACATTTTTTGAGGCGATCAACTTTCCATAAATACTGATTGTGATGTTGTGAGCATACTCCACTCTAATCGGATAAGAGAAGAATTTTTTGTTGGGAATTACAACCACCCTCTCTCCCTCAGAAGCATTAGCAGCTTTGATGGCTGCCAAAATGGCTCTAGCGTTGGTTTGTTGGTCAGGGACTGTATCGGAGTGCGGAATAGCACCAAAGTGCATAATGTCGAACACCGACGTTGCTAGGACAAGCATGGCAGCCAGAGATATTATTTTCAGCATGGTAGATGTAGATTATTAATAAAGTTTATAGGATTATGTCAAACTCAGATTTATTACTCCATCATCTTGTTTGGCCGATTCACCGTCCATATTTTGAAGCCCAAAGAAAAGGGCAAGCACCAATAAAGCCTGATGTTTTTAACTACTCCTAAGTTGAAAGGCGAGCCTGTTTTCCAAGGGTGCCCGTCGAAATACTCCATTTTTTCCCAACTTATGAGCTCCCCTCATTTATGCCAAAAAGTACATGTAGTCAGGTTAGCCATCATCATATAGGTATGCATCACGAAGAGAGAAACCAGGCCGCCTATCAGAATGCCCAAGAAAGACAGGAAGGATATTTGATAGGTCTCCTTTGAGCCTTGCCTCCACATTTCTGCCACCAGCATGCAGAATGCATTGACAATCGCTACTAGATTGGTCAGAACGCAAAGGTAAAAAATATGTCTGTTCTTCTCCCCAACACAATTGTCTACCCACACACAGTGATGGTCGAAGGTAGCCACGCACTTTCCGCAGTCGTAGCAATGCTTCATTCTTATCAGCTTGTCGTGTTTGCATACCTTGCAGTTCTTCCTCTCTAACTTAGATTTGGTCCTCATCGACGAGGGTATCTCGGTACTGGATTCTAGAGAGGACGAGCCAATCTCTTCCTGAAGCTAAAAATGGTCGAGATGCGCATAGCCTGGCTGGTTAGGAAATAACTAACATTTTTGTAGCTGGCGAATATGTATAAAATGATCGCTGGTAAGGTGAAGAGAGTATGATCGAATGCTCCCCACTTGAGCTAGTAGACAATGTATGCTCCGCAGAAGAGGTGAATGCACAGGTAGATAAATAGTATGGGCTTCATGTGCTTAAAGTTCAAATAATAAATGACTCGAGTTGGCCTTTGGGATATATAAATTTATCTATAAAACGAAATGGAGGCAGACCTACGCAAGCATCATTCACGATTCATCATTATCATCGCTTCCACAGTCATCCTTGTTATAGCAGCAGGCATTCTAGCAACTTTCTTGCTAACTAAGCCAGCCACCTTGTCCGAAGTGGCACAGGGACAAACTCTCCATAAGGCTATTGAAAGAATGCCGGCAGAAAAAGAGCTAATCAGGGGCGTGGCCAAAGAAGAAGAAAGAGTGGAGAATCTGTTACACTGGAAGTACGATAGCTGTGTTAAAGGAGTCAATACTGTCAAGGGAAAGCTGGGGTGGTGGGAAAGGACCTTTAGAGAGTTGGGCTTCATAACTGAGGAGAAGATAATGCATAGCGAGCTATGATATCATCACTAACTATTTGTTTTTATGTTACAGTCCGATAAGTTAATATTTAAAAATGTCCGAGTCCGAAGCCCCCTCATCTCGCATTAAGACTAAATAGTAGTACAGTCGCAACGTCAAAAAACTCAAGTACAAACTTCAAAACGTTCGTTTTGAGATTGAAAGCATGGAGAAGAAGGTTGAAAACCTCACTAAGACATCTAACGACAAAATGATCGCTCTAAAAATAGCAAAATTCTGCAAATAAAGAAGTAAACTCCTTACTAAGGTTAGGATTCACGCCGGAGATGTTGTTCAGATTTGCTGATAGGAAAGGATAAAAGGTGATAAGCAAGGTTGAATTTCAGGATACTCTCACAAGGCTGGGGCTAAGTAAATAGGATGATATAGCAGAGTTGAACAAGGAAGAGGTGATGCGGATGGAGTATCTTATCGACTAAGATCTCTCTGGCTCTTTGGATTGGAGATAATACAATAATTATTTGGACGCCTTTGGTATCAAAAAATAGTTCACTCCAGGCGAGTACTTCCTCTCTCATTTAGAAATACTGCAAGGTAGGCCCTTGCAAATTTGGATATCGATAAATTACTGCAAGGAGTCGACGATGACACTGACATTCGCAAAGACAAGAGAAAAAAATCCAATGTACTTTTTGGTTCAATCTAGTTACTCACTTACTAAGATTTTGTGAAGTACTGTCATAAGCACTATCCTGAGCTGAAAGATAGGGACATCGCTAGTATTTTCGAAAGGCTGCAGAGAAACCAGCTCATCGACTTGCAACATTTCCTGGATTACCTCATGGAAAAGAGGGAACAGAAGAAAAAGCAGGAGGAAAAGAACAAAAAGTCAAAAATCAAAAGAGGGTCTTCTCTGGCTACAGACACCAAGGCTCTCAAAGAAGCTGGAACTCTGAAGGGATTGATTCAGGCACTATTCAGAAGCAGAGGAAAAGACACCACTCCTCTTTTTCACTCAAGCTAGTTTCTTCGACTATAGAGGATTCTCAACAGGAGGAGAGGATAGTTGACCGTCATTTTTAAGGAGATTGACCGCAAGAGGAAGCAAGTTTCTCTCAACACTCCATACAGGGGCAGTTTTGGCTATAACTAGTTGATAAACTACTTCATCGACAAAGAGGGGAAAGGGTCTGATTTTGCATATGCCTTTGAACTGATGGGTCACAAATTCGCAGCCCACAAGCATACACCAGATTCTGTCATTTCTCAGTATACCTAAGAACCTGGGAAATTGACCTAAGCAGAGTGGAAGAAGTTTATGGAGGACGAGTTTGAAATTACAGGTAGAGAGTATGATATCATCAGCAAGCTAGCTCCAAGAGAAGACGGGTTCATACCGGTGCCTCTGCTGATTGATATGATGAAGGCTGAAGATAAACGAGGACTGATATTTATCAGACCTAACGTAGCTGCCTCTAGGCTTATCTTCAGAAACGGGCTTGCAACTTTAAGATGTTGTCTGGAAATTGTGAGTAAAATGGCAAAGGCTAGAATTGCTAAATGGCATGATTGTGATTTTGGACCTTCTGAGAGCGACGAGTACGGATTAGACTCAATAGACATTACTCTACCTTCTGAGCAGGTGAACTGGGAGAGAGCTGATACTTTGGGGATGATGTAATTTTTCAATGCTGGCATAACCAATGCGGATAGCGCCTTGACCAGTCCAATCTGCCCCCACGATATGGTCGCCCAATCTTTATGGGGGCTATCTAAAGCATAAGATAATTGGCTCTATCCTCAATCTAAGCCAGACTATCAGTCAAAGGAAGTAAAGGACGCTCAACTGAGTCATATTTTTGATGGAATCTACCCTTATGTGTTCCATCCCTTCGCAAGTATTTCCTCTCTGATATAGAGTATGGCATATACGTGATCAAACTGTGGGTCGATTAGCGCTGGAAATTCATCATAATCGACGACAAGCTACCTTGCGGACTGGACAATAGACTGTATTTTTCTTCCTCCCCTAATCTCAAACTATCATTCGTGTCTATCATTGAAAAGGCCATGGCCAAACTGCATGGGACCTATAAACTACTCTACGCTGTCCACTCAACCCAAAGATACATGATATAGCTGACAGGAGCCATGTGCATGGAGTAACCTCTCGCTGAAAGCATGCCGGAAGGAGAACTCAACTCTCTATGGGCTGATTTTGTTCATGCCTTCACAAAATAGGACCAATTGGCGATTGAAGCAAAAAAGAGCAAGATGAGAGATGTCATGATGGGCATATTTAAAGGAGTCAGATAGGGCCTTGATACCAACTTTCACGGACGTTTGCCCTATAAAGTTTATGCTGCATTGGAAATTATGTACCAAGCTGAACAGAGCAAGCAAAAATCTCATCGAGTTTTACTGCTTCAGCCAGGAGTTTAGCTTACCAACTAGAAGGATTGGAACAAATAATGGTCGAAACAAGGCGGAGATAACTATTATCAAAAATTCAAAGCTCAGCTGGGTGACTCTATGGACAAAGATATTGTAGGAAACCCACTAAATTTGTTCATTTCCTATCAGCTGTTCCGAAAGGTTTTCAATCTATTGAGGATGAGAAAGGTAGATTGGGCTCTCAATATTGTCCTCAGGAAAGATTTGTTATTTGAGGAAAAGCATAAGTGCAGGTACGAGATCACTGCCAAATCAACAGAGTTGGAACTGCTCATCTATTTAAGGCAAAAATCTCTTATTTCTGAGTAAAAGGTGAACTTGGATGTAATTCACGTCGATAGCTAAGGGCAGGAGAAAGTAATAAGCAAAGTGGGCTTCAAGAATATTCTAACGCTTCTTTCCATCAAATTTGAAAAAGACAAAAAAGTGATCCTGGAATTCTATATCGAAAATTGGTCGGCTGACAAACAGTACTAATACGCCCTAACTTTTTATTTATCACATCCAAGATTTTAGCTCAAACAACGTGATAGGCACATGCTATTCAGGTATGTGAGTCCTTTCGAATAAATTCCCAAAATATAGTGGGGATAGTTCACCAAATAGTAGAGGCAGTACATCTATCGCTAATTTTACAAGCAGGCAGAACCAAGAGGATGTTGTGGCTGTCTGTGACACTCGTGATATGCATTTAAAATGGAAAGTAAGGGTTTATCATTATCAGTTGAGGGCATTGTACATGTAGAAGAAGACTACCCCAAAGAACCAGATGGCAATTAGGATGTAGTAGATGGTAACTCCCATGTTCTGCTGGTTTTCCTTGATTTCGACAATTAGAGCCATTGCGTGGAGGATCAGCACACATATAAGAGTGACCCATGCCATGATTGCATGGAAAATGCCATAATTCAGGAAATTTATGCTCAGGAGCGCTTCAATATCCCAAAAAGTACCTGCAAGGCCGTAAAGAACAAGCCGACGTCCATGGTCGTACATTCTTTCTATTTTAACTTTGTCTTTGAAGAGATGGGTTATCCCTACAAACAGGAAATGAATCTTCGTGAGGGAATTTATACTGTAAAAGTGTAGAGAAGAGCAGAGGACACCATGACTCGCATGGAGGTCAGATTGTTGATCTGGGTGTAGTCAGTTTGGAGAATGTAGCTCATTATTATTATAAATCCAGCAAAATTACTGCCTACTGAAGATCAGCTCAAGTCGGAAAGTGAATTCCTGACAATGAAAATAAATACAGCGAGTTGGGCTATTTCCCTATTAATAAACATAATAATGCAGACGGGGGACCTCTAGAAGACATTCAAAGAAATGCTGCTTAGATTCTATCTCCTAGCCTCCAACAAATATCTGCACAGAGAAAGGGCACAAAACAATCTGATCAAACTGTTCCATCTGGAGAGCAAAAGTGACCCATATAGATCATAATCTTCAGGAGTGTCACAGGAGCTCAAACCACCCTCTGAGAGAAGCTCAACTGAACAAAGAGCAACAAAGTCAAAAAGCGATCCAAACATAGAAAGGCTGAAGATTACAATTAACGGTGCTAGTTTCAAGAATGTAAACACCATATAGACCCGCTCGAGTAGGTCCAAAAGTTCCGCGAGGAGCTAATCCTCCAAAGCCATCAGCAACTTTGGGCCTCTTTTCCATACAGAGTGGGTCTACACATCGAAAGACCCTGGTAAAGTAATTGCATTTGCCTACTTAACAGTCTGTATTCTCAGAGGCTACGATTTTGGCTTTGATAAGCTCTACACTCTCATCAGAGATCATTTGAGATAAAAGATGAATGGAGTGCCGGTATGGGCTTTATCAGCTGAGAAGTAGTGGAACTTAATAAGGAAAAAAATGAGAAGGGAGACCGGTAGCCAGTGGCAAAAGATGCTTCGTCGATATGTGGATAACCTTGCAGATTTAATGACCAATTTAGTACTGATGTTTGCTGCTTCTCCAGTCAACAACGGATAGCCATTCAACTAGCAGGCAGCAAGGCGGTTAGCTTTCTTTGCGTAGACCTCCGTCACCTTTTTCAACATCGATTACAAAGAGCTCAAAAGTATCTAAAAAATATTTGGCAGCAAGAACACGGACATATCAATTGGCTTTTTGCAGCACAGAGGGGTGTATGTGGTAGCCAAGAATGCCCCTAGTTTGACCCTGGAAGGAAGAAATGAGAAGTAGCTGAAGGGGAACTTGAGAGATGTGGCCATGGAAAGCCTAGATGTTTTGAGAGGAACTGAGGAATATTACGAACTTTAAAACTTCAATGCTGCGATAGACGAGAAGCAAAACTGTGTAAAGAGGTACCTTAAAAAGAAAATACAGAAGCATCGACTGGCAGAGGTATGAATGGCCTTATTTTAATATTTGTTTGTCTCCCTCATTCATCATATTTGTATGAAAAAACACTCATTATAATACCTATAACCTATATACGGAATGGATAAAACTTAATAAAACTATTAGAAAAAACATTAAATTATAAAATATGCGCAGATTTGCCACTATCATCGCCTCCTCAACAGCCATCCTCACCTACTCCTTCAGCTGCATCCAGCCATCTCAAACCACCCCAGAGCAGACGCCTACCTTCAAAACACGCAAACAACATCTGAATTAAGTTGAAAACAATCCTAAGTATGACGTCTTGGTCATTGGTGGAGGGTGCAATGGAGTTGGTGTTCTTCTTGATGCCTCAACCAGAGGCATGAGGACTCTGTTGATCGAAAGAGAAGATTTTGGTGCAGGGGCTAGTTCGAAATCGACTAAGCTGATCCACGGAGGAGTCAGATATTTACAGCAAGTATTCGACTTCAGCCTGGCATCTTTGTCCTCAAGGTGGGAAAAATTCAAGTTAGTCAAATAGGCCATAGTATAGCGTGGACTGATGTTAGATTCAGCTCCCCATCTGACCACCAAAATTCCATTCGTGATCCCCTGCACAAACATTGTATACTCCCTATACTACTACATTGGCTCGATGGTCTACTACTGGATATATTGGCTGTGCTCGGCTAAGGAAGGAACCCAGTTCAACAGTCCCTACTTCGTGAATCGAACGGAGATGAAGGAGATTTTTCCATATCTCAACGGAAAATTTACCACAGGAGTCGTCTATGAGGATGGATCATTCAATGACGCTCGACTGTTGCTGACTGCAGTATTGACTGCCACTGTGGGAAATGGCTCTAAAATGCCAACTAGTTTTGTGCCCGGAAATGCAGTCAATAAGTCATAGTTCGTGGATTTCATCAAAAATGATGAGGGAAAGATAAAAGGAGCCATTTTTCGAGATAGTCTCACAGGAAAACAATACAAAGTAGAGGCTAAGTATGTGGTGAACTGCACAGGAGCTTTTGCCGATACAATAAGACAAAAGGATAATCCTTAGGCTCAGAAAAGAATATGTTTAGTGGCAGGGAGTCACGTCGTCTATGATAGCCGAGTGGCCAGTGGTAGCTATGGAATAGCTGCTCCCAGTGCTGATGGAAGGATAGTGCTCATCCAGCCTTGGCTGGGAAGAGTCTTGGCTGGCACAACTGAAAGAAAATTGACCTAGCCCACCAACCACCCAGTCTGCTCAGAAGAAGAGCGTACTTTTCTCAACAAAACTATGATGAGCTTCATGAGCTAGTTGGATGTCGATACTTTTCTCAGGTACTAGAAGACCCGGTGGTGTGGCATCAGACCCCTGGTTCTAGCCGGCTAGGGAAAGAACACCAAAGATATTGCACGAAATCATGTGATTGAGGAACAGGCAAGCGGATTGCTGAGCCTTATGGGTGGCAAGTGGACAATTTACCGCAAAATGGGAGAAGATTTAGTGAACCACATATGTAAAAAATAGAAGGAATAAGGAAAGGAGTGGCCTAGCTCCCAAACAGCAGGACTGAAATTGCTTGGATCATGCTCTAAAAATATGAAGTAAGAGCTGCTGAAGTAATCGGGTGATATTGGAGTCCAACTTTACCACACATTCGGAGGACTGGCCAAGCAAGCAATGAAAGGAAACCTTAGCAGAATATATGGATCCACCACCCTAGCTGAGCTGGACTGGATAGTCAAAAATTAGTTGGTCTCATCGATTGACGATGTCTTGATGAGAAGAACTAGACTATGCTTTTTAGTCTCAAAAGAACAATTCATTCCTTTGGCGAAGGTAGTTGGCAGTCTGATGAAGCAGGCCAACGGCTGGGATGAAAAAAGAACTGTAAAGGAGATCAATGAGAGTATCGAGAGGTTGATCAGTTATGAATTTGAATGAGGTTCTATGTACACCTATGTGCCTTTAGCCCATAGAATTATAATTATTTTCTATAGAATATCGAATGGGTAAGGCAATGTTTTCGGTGTTGGCATTATTGAGTCTAGCGATGGCTGTTACTGTCCCCAACCAATTCGAAGGTGAAGGCAACGAGGTTATCAGCGGTTAGGGAAATTACGCTCAAGGAAGAGATAACACCTTCGATGGCGATTTCAACGGTGTCTGGGGAAATTCCAACTCAATCAAAGGAGACAACAATGATATTGAAGGTGATGAAAATGACATTCAGGGAGATTAAAACGAGGTTGAAGGAGGGAATAACTTCGTGATGGGAGCTGGCAACGTCATTAGAGGAGGCAACAATTTGGTGATGGGAGCTGGCAATCAAGTGAACAGTTTGTCCTCAGAGTAGCAGGAATAGATGCAGGCTCGGATTTCTAAGGAGGTGATGGATAGGCTCAAGGAGAGAATGAAAAAGATGTTCTGATGTTATGATACATTTAACAACAAAAATAGATCATATTAATAATGAGAGGATAATGATAAAATGACTGGTAATAGGTTTATAAGATTAGGATGATATGACTGTGGGTAATCACTCATTGAGGTGCGAGAAGGGAATGATAATTTTTCTCCAGCCCTGGTGGTTCTTGGGCAAATGCCTTGAAATCATCTCCGCCAGCCACACAATATTCCTTATTTCCTAAATAACAACAACAATACCTGCTCCTTTAGCTTAATGTAAGCATAAAACACAGCCACCTGGTTGCACTGGTCAAAAGCCAATGCGTATCTCTTGCACTCCTCGTCATACATTATGTCATCCAGAGATTTAGAGTTCACTGCATAGTCCTCCTTCTTTGAGGGATCAGGAGACTCGTTAACCAGCTCAGCATAGCCAGCCACACCCTTGACAGCCTACTTGAGATGGTCGAGAGTGGTAGCATTCAGAAGGGAGGTTTTGCAGTCTGGGTAGAGGTACCCCAAAGCAGGGCAGAGCTTCTTTCTGGCCTCGATGATTTTAGTGGTGGTATTGAGCTCCCTGTTGCCGATGGAGTTATAGATGACCTGGATGGTCTTGAAGTCAGCTTAGAATTTAATGAGATCTTCCATCATGGCCTGAGAGGTCGGATTGAGGTGCTCCTGGCAGAAGGTATAGAAATCTTCCAACCAAAGTTTCTTGAGGGAGGTTCTGATGTATTAAGGTTTGAGTTATTTGAACAAATTTTGCACCTCGTTCATGGTCCTTGAGTCACCTCCTTCCTTGGTCATCTCTTCCTCCAGGAAACGCATGAAATAGGGCCCAACCGGAGTGTCGATCAGAACATCTCTATACAGGCCAGTGTAATCGTCCCCTTCAAGCACCTTAATGTTCCTCATTTAGGGGAAATATCCCAAGGGGTCGATGTTGTTCATGAGCAGTTCAATGTCGACCTTATTCTTGAGGCCCTCGATGATGTTGACGACGTTGTCGAGCTGATAGCGGATGGCGATCATGTCAAGGAAGTCCACAAGCATTCCGGTGGAGTTGCTCTCTACATATTCGATCTCATCAGCTAGCTTTCTTTTGAGCTTGGAGCGCATGAGAGAGACGGAAATGTTGGGATTGTCCAGCATAAGATAGGCTCCGTAATCGGTATCTTCGAGGAACTGGATAAGGAAATATGTACAGACTTAAGTTCTTCGAGAGTAGTGCAGTTCTTGACTTGGGTGTACTGGGTCTCGTTGAAGAAAGAAGCTCGGAATCCCCTAATGATGGCCTAAGCGTAGCCGTTCTCAACGGCAAAGACTGACATCTCCATGGCTGTGCTGATAAATCTTTAATCTAATTATACAACAAAAATCATCCCCCAGCTTTATAGTTCAATCCCGATGGCTGAATCACTATCAGAATATTAGAAATCAGGTGTTAAGGATTAAAAAAGATACCATGTTCATGTTCTCACTGCCCTTGGTCAGCACCTTCTCCTTCATCACCTCCACTGATACGCGACCCGTGCCTTAGGGGTCAAATTCGCCCATGGCCATCTATGTAAAGTAGTCTCTCAGCTCGCTTTACTCGTGGTCAAACAGCTTCTGTAAACTATTGCCTATCATAAGAGAAATCTGATGTTTTGACAAAAATCCTGTATCGAAAGAACTTATTCCCTTGAGAATTGCTGTGAGCTTCTCTTCAGGAGTTTTTCTCAAGCTGATGCTGATGATTTTGATGAACTGTTCCCAACAGATAAAATCCCCGAAGTAGCATATTCCCTTGATCAGCTCATCTCCAGGATTCATGTCCAATCCTTTCAGTCCCACTTCAAAGGTCTCTCTGTCTATTCCCTTTTTTTTAATAGTATTGACGGTCTCGAGGGAGGGGCTACGCATGACTGCTATCTTTTCAAAAGACTTGTATAGGTTGTACAAATTGTATAGTTAGAATCTGTTCAGGCCGTACTTTTCGATGAGATAGGGTATGTTCTGTGTAGCCAGCAAAGTATTCTTCCGATCCAGCTGAGCAAGCATGTCCTTTTTCGTGACTGGAGCCTCAAACTTGTAGTCCTTTTTTGGCTTTTATTGAGGGGTCTATCTTCTGACCTGCTCCATCATCAGCTCCACCCTGAGTGGAATGTACTTGTGAGAATTGTTGGTCTTCTTCAACTCTCCAACCTTGTCGCTCGCCTTTGCAAGCAGTTTGCGGTTGACAATTTCCCTGGGGTAATGATTTTTTGTTTCGAAAAGCAGATTTTTTCTTCTTTCTTTCTGAGGCGGTTCGTTAGAAGTATATTTTTATTGATACCAAGAGAGGAGTTAATTAGGTGGCTCAACATGCTCTGTTAGTTTATAGGTCGGGTCATCTGATATTATGTCGACATATTCCTTTATGTTTTTTATTCTTTGGTGGTCATATTTGTACTCATCAATGTCCTCACTTTAGCCCTAGGCATACTGATGAGAGTTCATATTCCTACTATTATTGGTCACTTGATTATTTTGCTGATATTTCGACAGGACATCATAAAATTTCATTCCTAGTTCCTTAATCTTACTCCCTATCTACTCACCAAATTGCCAGCGAGGTGAATGATTAACTACGATCACTTTTAGCTTGATCTTGCTGATATCTTTGTATCCATGCAAAGGAGAACCATCAATCGAGTAAAAATATAGCTATTTTTACTGTTTGGCATATTAACTCATGCTACCTTTGATTTCCTGAGATATTTCTTTTAGATCGTGGCAATGATCAGATTTAAAGCAAGCGCAGTACTAAACAAAGCAGTGATTGAACCTGAAGCGAAGACCAACGCTTCTTATGCTGACCACACCGAGCACATTTGTGCCTTTTTGCTGGCTTAGCTCTTGCAGTCTTGATAGCTGGTCTGCATTGATGCCAAAGTTGAGAGCTGGGATGGCCAGCTGTTCCTGGTTTGAATTCAAGTATATGAATGGTTGTATTTGCTTGTCGGTTCGCAAAGATACAGCACTGGCTGTTGATAGTACTCTTTTTCTTTAATTTAGACTGAAACCTGACCTGATCTTGAAACTAGAAGAGGTAGGAGGTCGATCCTGAAGGCTGGTGAGAATTCTTTTCTTGTCATTGTAGGAGAGACGGGGATGAAAATGCTGCTATTCATGAGTTTAAGACATGCGGATTTGTTTCTGAGTGAGCCACTACCACCCAACAGGTTGCTCCTTCTTGGATTATCCATTGATAAGAACAAAACCGGTATGACTTTTGTGGTGTTTAGGATGCCCTGTTTTCATTATTATTCCTGGCGTAAAATTATTAATCGAGAATCATACCAATCATTGAATAGGATAATCTTAATATCTAGAAGTGGAGTAGCCGAGTGAATAAATTGGAGCCTTATAATTGCAGGTGGAGATATTTGAATAAAGTGGATTTGTAATTATATAACTTCATGTCGTTCGAAGAGTTGGCTAACAGTAAGAGACTCTCCATTTAGATTCGCCTTTCTCACTCATCAAATACGAGGCAGAAATAGAAATCAGCGACAACATAGATTAGTACGAAAAAGCCAAAAATAATCAAAAAGTACTCGACAATAAGCCCAGTCCCTAAGGTACACAGCCATCAACTCAGATGTTCTTAACAACATGATCCCTCCCAGAGACTGGAAGTCACCTTAAAGCAAACACTATATGCAGTATGTTTCCCACTCCAAAGCCTAAAGAGATGATGTCGTCAGGCTCAAATAATCCCTTGATAAAGCTCTTGAGCACCGGCAGGCAAGAACTGAAGGAATTTGTCCCATTCGATAAGAGCTGTTCAGTCAAGGATTCGATTAAATCATTAGACAAGTGACTATCAACTGCCCATAAAGAGGTCTGTTGCTAATGAGAGTAAGAGACGAGCACAAGATGACCCTAGCAGCATATCAAACCCTATACCAGTCATCAGTCAGTTTCGGCATGCAAAAGCTTCAGTAAGCCTAGGAAGGCATGGATGAGCTGAGCTAGTATTTGAAGAGTTGTGAGGAGGAAAAAGATAAACTGCAAAACAAGAAGATAGAGCTATTATCGAAAAAGGAATCTCTGATGAAGAAAATTCAGGAGAGAAAGGAACAGGAGCAGTTCGAGAGAGAAGAAAACATAGCCCAGATTCAGGAGCAGTAGAACACTCTAGCTAAGTTTTTGCACTCTCTCAAAGAAAATAGGTCTGAATGATTATTAATTTTATGATGCAATGTGTCATATTCACTCATGATAGCGTCAACATGACAGTTGTCAATTTACTAAAGCAGACCTAATCAGTTTCTGAAAGGAGCCAAGCTTGATCTTCTCACGTCCTCAACCTCTTTCTCCTTGTCTTTCACCCGCTTTCGCAGAGATTCTATCTCAGCAAATAGAACCACGAACAGAGAAAGGTGCTCCTGAATGCGTTTCACCAAAGCAGCCTCGTCACTAAACCTCAGCTTGATTTCACCCAAGTCTTCTTCCTTCTGCTCAACAAGCACGCTGAGACGATCGATTTCGTCATTGAGGACTTTAATCTGAATAGTGATAAAAGTACCTTATCTTCAGTGAAGTTGGTGCCCTTGGCTTTCAGTTCAAGCTCATAAGTGGATTGCTTGAGAGTTTGGTTTTCTTTTCTAAGCTCCTGGATAATATTGTTCATCTTGTCGAATTAGACTGAGATCTTTGAGAATCTACATAGCACAATAAATACTTAGCCTCATATTCAAGGAGTTTCTTTTTGGTGCCTTCATTTTCAGTTTGGCTACTGTTGGTGACATTTCTTAATCTTTGGATTTCGGCCGACAAAAGAATGATCTTTTATTCGTAGTCCAAGCACTTGGTCTTGTATTTGTAAATTTCTTAAATTTTCTTCTTGAGTTATTCATTCTCAGCACAAGTCAGCTTGAGCTCATTGGTAAGTTTACTGATTGTACCTGAAGAGAGTCTCAGATTTTCCTGTACACCTCTCATCTCATCATTGAGTGAGCTGTTTTCCTGAACCAACTTTTGAATCTTGAGCCTGTATGTTTATGACTCTGTGTTGTTATCAGTTACTCTGCTCCTGAGCTCATTCAACTCTCTGGTGAGTTTAGCCTGAGTGGCACTCGACAATCTCAATGATTCTTGGGCAGCCTTTACTTCCTCTCCAAGACCAGTGTTTTCTGAAACAAGTTTATTGATCTTACCCTTCAGCTGCTCATTTTCTCTATCGTTGCTCTCGATCCTTTGTTTGTAGTCAGTGATCTCCTTCATCATCTTGGCGTTCTGGTTTGCTGACAATCTCAAATTTTATTGAGCATTTCTCATTTCTTCATCGAGAGAGTAGTTTTCATTTGCCAGTCTTTTGATTTTTTCTTGAAGAGTTCCAATCGATTTGTTCATCTCATCAATATCGTGTAGTTTCTTGTTCAACGTCGAGACTTCGCTGTTCTTCTTTTCGACAACCAAGTTTAATCTTTCGATTTCTTGCGAGAACATAGCTATTTTATTTTAATACTCAGTAATCTTGGAAGTGTTGACATCCTGGGACTTTCTCTTGAGGTCTTCAACATTGAATCGATATTCATCGATTTCAGTCTTGAGCTTGCTGATTTGAGTGCTTGATAGCCTCAGCTGTTCCTGACCCTGACGAACTTAACCATAAAGGCTTTCATTTTCACCAGTCAGTCTTTTCATTTGCTCTGTAAGTTGCCTAACTTGTTGGGCCATACCTTCGTTTTCAACTTCACTTTCCCTAAAGCTCTTGATTTCACCATTCTTCTTGTCAAGAAGGGCATTCAATCTTTCTATTTATTGAGAAAGCAAAGCGATCTTACCTTCAAGCTCAGGAACTTTTCTGTTTACGTTGGTGCTATCATTTAATCTCTTCTTGAGTTCCTCATTTTCGTTGCAGGTAATTTTCAGCTCATTTGTTAATTTGTTGATGGTTCCAGCTGACAATCTGAGGTTCTCCTGAGCTCCTCTCATCTCATCACCAAGAGAAGTGTTCTCAGCAATCAATTTCTGGATTTTTATTCTGTAAGTTTCGGATTATTGGTTGTTGGAAGAGATGTGATCTTGCATTTCTTTTAGCTCTCTTTGGAGCTTGGCTTGAGTAGCACTAGAAAGACGAAGAGCTTCTTGAGCGTTCGTGACTTCACCACTAAGAGATGTATTCTCGCTGATGAGTTTCTGAATCTTTGTTTTGAGAGTAGTATTCTCTTGATTATTTTGATCGATTCTCTGCTTGTAGTCGTTGAGTTCCATCATGATCTTTTGGTTTTGATTGGCTGACAACCTGAGGTTTTCTTGGGCATTTCTGACTTCCCCATCCATTTCAGTGTTTTCGGACACCAGTCTAGTGATTTTTTCCTGAAGAGAGCCGATGGTCTTGTTCATTCCATCGATTTAGCTGAGCTTGGTGTTTAGACCATTAACTTCCTTGTTTCTCTTTTCAAGAACACCATTTAATCTTTCAACTTCCTGGGAAAGAAGAGCAATTTTTCCTTCATATTCTCCAATTTTCTTGTTGGAGTTAAGTAAATCATTGATTCTTCTCTTGAGCTCCTCAATTTCGTTACAAGCAATCTTGAATTCGTTCTGAAGCTTGCCCATTTGTCCAGCAGAAAGTCTAATGTTTTCTTGAGCACTTCTAACTTCCTCATTCAAATTAGTGTTCTAGCTCAGTAGTTTTTGGATTCTTTGTTTGTATGTTTCTGACTACTGGCTTGACATATCGTATTTTTGTCTGAAGTCATTCAACTAGAGTGAAAGCTTTGAAGTTTGTTGAGCAGACAATCTCACTGCTTCTTGAGCCTCATGGACTTCGCCACCCAAAGCTCTGATCTCAGCATTTCTCTTCTCCACCAAGGCATTGAGTCTTTCACATTATTGAGTCAAAATCTGAACTTTGTTATCACCTTCCGATCTGGTCTTCTTGGTGGTGCTTTCAGCCTCCAAAAGTCTTCTCTTGATTTCTTCATTTTAGGCACACACCAATTTGAACTCATTCTGAAGCTTGTTCATCTGGCCAGCGGAAAGCCTGAGATTTTATTGTGCTTCTCTGACCTAATCACCAAGAGCTGAGTTTTAACTGACAAGCTTTTGAATGCGTTGACGATAAGTGTCATTTTACTGATTGTTGGAAGCTATTCTGTTCTTGTATTCATTAAGCTCAGCGTTCAATTTGCTCATCTGGTTTGCTGACAGTCTCAAGTTCTCCTGAGCATTCTTCACTTAATCATCAAGGTTCTTGTTCTCGCTGATCAACTTACTCATTTTCTGTCTGAGAAGATTACTTTCCTGATCATTGGCGGCAATCTTGTTCTTGTAATCATTGAGCTCTTGAACCAGTTTTTGGTTTTGGTTTGCAGAGAGTCTAAGGTTCTCCTGAGCATTACGAACTTCACTATCTATTTCTGTGTTCTCATGAACTAATTTTTTAATCTTTTCCTGAAGAGAACCAATCGTCTTGTTCATACCATCAATCTCTGCAAGCTTTTTGTTCAAGTTGCCGAGCTCAATATTTTTCTTCTAAAGGACACCGTTGAGTCTTTCGATTTCCTGAGAAAGGACAGCGATTCTGTTTTCCAGCTCAGGGACATGCTTGGTGCCAACTTCTTCAAGTTGCTTCTTCATTTC